>Ga0209400_1000007_pt1 | contig 230228 bp, 246 predicted proteins | sample M_130807_EF_Meta_FD_187313 | JGI IMG/M metagenome (GOLD analysis project Ga0209400, IMG submission 187313) | Freshwater microbial communities from Lake Montjoie, Canada to study carbon cycling - M_130807_EF_MetaG (SPAdes) (version 2) | ecosystem: Environmental > Aquatic > Freshwater > Lake...
CAGTATCCGAATTCTTAGTTAGTACATATCCACCAGTACCACCAGTTGGGACACCACGACCAGTAGCCCCAGTTACCCCAGTTGCTCCTGTGGTTCCAGTAGCCCCAGTTACCCCAGTTGCTCCTGTGGTTCCAGTAGGTCCAGGGCCACCACCTCCAGCTGAAGGTTGCCAAGATGTATCATAATCAGTATCCGAATTCTTAGTTAGTACATATCCACCAGTACCACCAGTTGGGACACCACGACCAGTAGCCCCAGTTACCCCAGTTGCTCCTGTGGTTCCAGTAGCCCCAGTTACCCCAGTTGCTCCTGTAGCACCAGTAGGTCCAGGGCCACCACCTCCAGCTGAAGGTTGCCAAGATGTATCATAATCAGTATTCGAATTCTTAGTTAGTACATATCCACCAGTACCACCAGTTGGGACACCGGGGCCAGTAGGCCCAGTACGACCGCGTAAGCCACCATAGGGTAATGCTCTCCACCGATCGACACCATTACCAATTTTAAATAAATCAGTATCAGTTTCTATACCCATTTCACCACTTGCCAAAACTGGGTCATTTCTCGTCCATGCAGACGACAAATCCCTCCTAAACTGAAACTGAATGAAAGGCATATAGTTTCTAATAACTAACATGTATTTTTTAATTTGATGTACCGCAATCAAAGGCTGGACCATTTGTGTAATTATTTATTGAACTTCCGCCATCAAATATATAAAATGATACTGGCCCAGGTAATCCAGTTGCTCCCGTTGCTCCTGTTGGTCCCGTTGCTCCCTTATTTGAAGAATTCCCGTCTGGACAAGGTAACCCTTTACAAGCATAAGCCCTACTTGCGATAACACAATTTATTTTTTTACTCAACAAATCACTTGAGTTCATCTGTTGAGTAAAAATATTAAAGACCTAAACGAATTTACTCTTGAGTTTCAGCCTGTATAGGTACTTGCGTATTCATACTTCCAATAGAGGCCAATTGCTTCTCTATTTCTTCTTGACTCATCGCAGGTGGGGATTCTGGGTCAGGTTGTCCAATACCCCCAGGCACATTCATATTGGCAACATCAATCCGCGCCTGATTCTCAAGAACTGTCTTGCTTGTAGCGCCAGATTTAGTGCCACTAGACATATAGAACCAGACAAATCCAGCGAGAACAACTGCAACAAAGAGACCAATACCAACATACATCACATTTTCAGCAAGCATTGCCTGAGCTTGTGCAACGAATTCCATATACTCTATTAGCCGGAAACTAAATTCTCACTCAGACGCAACATCGGCCTTTGCCTGTTGGTGAGATCGCACAATAATCTCTTGGAATTGGTAAATGAAGGGTATAATATCGGTAGGGACATATTTCATATAATTCTGTACTTCCGTATACTGCGCAGCATAAAACACTTTCTCTGCGAAATCAAGTTCCTTACCTAAGCAACTACACAAAGGCTGCATGACAACAAAGGGCACCGTCCCTTTCCATGTATTTGAGCAACAAAATACCTGATTGTCGAAGGTCGCATAGGTTCCAGGGTAGCCCTCTATTAACTCATTCACGTAGCCCTGATCGTGTTTCGGTTCTTCCACCATTTTCGCTTTGACCATTTCCCAAAATGCCAAAACATCCGGGCACACTTTGAGTAGCACAAAGCCAATATTAAGATGCTGTCCTTCTTTCAAGAAGACCATAGAAGTGCCCGATTCCATATATGACACTAGATGCTTATAGATTCCAGGTTTCACTACTAGATCCACATCCGTGAATAGGATATATGGGTGAACATTGTTTGCCTCCTTCAGACGCTGAATGAGGAGATCAATCTTAATAGAGCAACCCGACCACGCATGTTCTCCCTGCTTCTTATGTAAGTTCTCATCAAAAACCGATTGCTCAATGAAAATAGGCTCCAACTTTAGTTCCGTCTCTTTCATTGATCCCTCTAAGAGGTGATGGAAGAAGGAGTACTTCTGACTCCACATGTAAAACCAAGGAATCATCTGATATGTACAATGTAGGAAGGTTTTAGACCTAAGAATCTTATTGTATCTGAAATATAGATGTTCGTATCCGAGACAACAGTTATTACAGCATTCTATCCATTGAAAAAGTCTAAACATGATCTCGGCAAGTACCGCGCATGGATTCAGAATTTCTGTAAGATTCCTTGTGCTATGGTTATTTTCACCACGGAAGCCTATATGCTAGAAATCTATCAATGGCGGCGCGAAATGCTCAATTCTACGAAGGTCGTTGTGAGAGCCTTTGATTCGTTCGGAATGACATGTGCTTCCATGATGGCATTTTGGCAGAAACAGGTGGCCCTGGACCCTGAGAAGGCTGCGCATAACCCTGATCTCTATGCAATCTGGGCACTCAAACAGGAATTCGTGAGAATCGCCATAAACCACAATTACTTTCAGAGTAAATGGTTTACATGGTGTGATATGGGAATTCAGAGGTACTCTAGCTTACAAAACTACTATATGACGTTTCCACGAGATGTAGGTAGACTCTGTAAGCAGGGTCGCATGACATTTCTGGAAGTAGATCCGATTCCAGATTCCTATGTGAATGACTGGAAGGAAGATAAACCGATGATGTATCCCGTGCCAAAGACGACACTTGGGGGAGGCTGTATTGTTGGTGACGCGGAAGCCTGGTATGAGTTCGCAGATGCGTATAAGGCTATGCTACAAGAATTCGCGCTACGGGGCTGGTTTTGTGGAAAGGACCAGGAAGTCTATTTTGCCATTCTCATGGAAAAAAAGGCTGCCACATTCAGGCTCTTTCATTCTAAGGCATTCGGTGACAATCCGCCACCAGGTATTGAGTGGATGTCCTTTCCTCCCATGTTGGGTGGAACGGTAGACGCAGTAGTAGATACCAGATTTGAATAGGCTTAATTTGTATCGCTTAGTACTAACTTACCATTCAAATTAAATGGAATCAATGTAACTTTTCCACACCTTCATTGCGTTGCGCATACCCTGTGTCTGATTCTTATGGAACTTGGCCCTATAGTACATCCGCATGGCGATACGCTTCCTATAATTCTTATCCTTGCCTGTGAGTCTTCTTATAGACTTACGAGCATTCTTGCCAGTGGCATATTTAATCATTGGCTTGGTAGAGTGGGCACCAGGAGGATTATTATAGAGGCTTAGAGGCTCTTTACGACGAGTTTGCCTAGGGCTCATTCTATTTAGTTCCTGGATTTTCACAAGGAGCGCAACGCTAGTTACGAGATTTCCGTTTTGCTAGGCAAAACGTCACTAGTCCAGGAACTTTAGTTCCTGGATTTTCACAAGGAGAGAAACTCTAGTTTCTCGACTTCCATTGTTCCCCACATACATTACAGATGTACAGATTCTTCTTTCCGGGCACATCGTACGTCATATAAATGATATCGCGCTCCACACCACCCTGATTACTAGGACATGTCTCCTTTGCACAAGGAATCATCTTGATGTGAGGCAATGTATTGTCTTGCCTCGTGAATTCATTAATCATAATCTTAAACGCCTCAGATGACTTCTGCTGTACCAGAGTCTCAGAAATCAAACCCCCCTTGGTATCCGTCTCTGTGTATCCACAGTTTACACAGAGCCGGGTAAGGTTATCATTTCCATCCTCGCCACTTGATTTCAAATATAGATAGAAATTGCATGTAGGGCAGAATTTCATTGTACTACCTTATCTAAATTAGTAGATGGTTCAATTTTAGGCCATTTAGTCTATTTAGGCCATTTGAAAGTTGCCCTAAAAATTGGGCACCCCCAAAGTAGAAACCCTGGCACACAATGTCAATAAACACTCTTCGTCAGTATCTTGAGCCATTCCGTATTCCTGAGGGTGACCGTAGCACAGTAGCAACCATTACCATACAGACCGGTGGCAAATTCCACATTCCAGATTCAGAATATGAGATCTTTCTTGATAAAGTACACACACACCTCTTCAAAGAGAAAGGCCGTCCCATGAATATCATAGAACAGCCTTCCCCCGCTGGCCCTAAACCTCTCGTCATTGACTTGGATTTCCGTTATCGTCGTGACCGTGCCCTAGACCACCCTTTTGAACTCTCTCATATCCGTGCCTTCAATGAGAAACTCGTGGAAGGTCTAAATACATTCTTCAATCTCTCAGTCTATCCCGTACTACGCTTCTTCGTCAGCCTCAGACCTCAAGCCTATGAGAACAAGGGTGAAATCAAGGACGGTGTACACATTCAATGTCCCGATATTATCTTATCCTACGAGAAGCAGGCTGTAATCAGACGCTGGATGATCAGCCAAGACGCAGTGTCAGAGGCATTTACAGGTACTGGATTCACCAATCAAACTCAGGATGTCTATGACGAGTCCTGTACTAGGAAGCAGGGATGGTTTCTATTCGGTGAGAGTAAGCCTAATATTCCCGCCTACGATCTAAAAGCAGTACAAATTTATAATCCTGCAACCGACGGATGGACCACCGAGCCATGTGCCCATTATGACTCTCGCGAACTCATGGAGCTCCTGAGTGTCCGCTATAAACTGGAATTGGATGATAACACCGTGAAGGAGGAAGTGCTACCACTCTATGAGCGACTCTGTAGTGCTGCAGCTCCAGTTGCCCCTGCTCCAGCACTGACCCAAGCGGACATATCAGGAAATATGTTGATTCAGACAGTTATGAATGACGAGGCTGCGATGACCATTCAAGACTACGAAACGTGCTATGAGGACTTGGAACTCGTGAAACTCTTTGTCACCGAGTGCCTGAGTGTTGCCCGTGCCGACGGCTATGATTCCTGGATGCGAGTCGGCTGGTGTCTTCATAACATCTCGCCCACCCCCGAGATGTTTGATCTCTGGATGGCCTTCAGTGCCAAGTCCTCTAAGTTCTCCGAGACAAACACCGGTAAGCTACGAAAGGATTGGGACCTCGGAATGCGCAAAGAGGTGGAGGGTCGTCGTCTCACCATTCGCAGCCTCCGATACTGGGCTCGCGAGGACAACCCTGGTGCCTACCAACATATCATAGAGAAGGACACCGTGAGCTTTGTCCTCCATTCCATGGCCCCAACACACAACCATGTTGCCAGGCTTATGCGCCGCATGTTCAATGACACCTATCGTGCTTCCGTCAATACTCGAAGCACTGACTGGTTTGAGTTCAACGAGGACATGCATCTCTGGAAGCGAATCAATCAAGGTATGGCACTCAGGAACAAAATGAGTCTGGAGGTGGCCAACATCATTACTTTGGCTCGCGACAGATTCAAGAACAGCCCCGAGTACAATAAGATGGAGATGATGGCGTCTAACAACAAGAGTCTGGAGGTGCTCAATCAGACTCTCGTAGAGTTAGTGGAGAAGCGTAAACAACTCCGTGAGCAGAACAAGATTGATGAGGGTCGCATTGTGGAAGCGCAGATCAAGAATGCTGAGGACACCATCAAATACACAACCGACAAGCAGGAGCTCTATCGTGCCGAGGTGCGAGACAAGAAGTTCTCCGAACTCACTGAGTTGGAGAACAAACTGTATAACTGCGGCTTCAAGGACAGCGTCATGAAGGAGTGTATTGGTCTCTTCTACGAGGAGGACTTTGAGGGAAAACTTAATGCCAATCCTTTCCGGATTGGCTGTGCCAACGGAGTTATCCGGCTTGACGCAATTAAAGCCGATCCAGCCAATCCCGGTAAGATGAAGGCCATGAGCAAAGCCGAGGGCGATCCCTACAACTTCTTTGAGCGTGGCAGTCCAGACGACTATGTGACCTTCCAGGCCGGAAGAGACATGCCAGAGTACGAGGCACTCCACTATCGTGAATATGACCCAGAGGACCCCCTCCAGGCAGAAATTGCCGAATTCTTCAGCCAACTCTTCCCCCGGCCAGATCTCCGGGTCTGGGTTCTTAAGCTCCTTGCCTCCTGTCTGGAGGGCAAGAACCGTGAGCAGTGCTATTACACCTTCCAGGGTGTCGGAGGCAATGGCAAGTCCAAACTCGTGGATTTCATGATTATGACTCTGGGAGAGTACCAGTCTTCGCTGCAATCCACTGCCCTCACCAGGAAGAAGCCTGAATCCGGTGCCGCCAACCCAGATATTATGAGTATCAAGAACAAGCGCTTCATTTACATGCAAGAGCCGGATGACCGTGAGCCACTGAATACAAGTCGTATGAAGCAGTTCAGTGGTGAGGACGCCGTCGAGGCCCGTGGCCTCTATGCCGAGCAGGAGCGATTCAAGGTCTCGGGAAAACTCTTCATGATGTGCAATAATCTGCCTGCTATCAATTCCATGGACCGTGGTACTTGGCGTCGTGTACGCCTTATTCCCTTTGAGAGCAAGTTCGTGAATCCTGGTGACAAGGAACTAGGACAACCCAATGTCTTCCTGAAGGACATGAACCTCAACTCCAAACTTAAGAGGTGGCGTGAGTCCTTCTTTGCCCTCCTGATCCACATCTACATAACCCAGTATGCCGTAAGTGACAATGGAACTCTGGAGCCCGCACCCGAGGTGGTGGCGTCTGAGAGTCTGAAGTACAGGGAGGCATTTGACTCCTATGCCAAATTCCGCTATGGACGCATGCGTGTGGACCGAGACTCTGAGGAGCGCTGTACTATTAATGATATCTGGCGAGCCTACCGATATTGGTATGAGGCGGTGGGTGGTGCCGGCAAGAAGCTGACGATGACTGAGTTGTTGCGCCGCCTGGAGGACGAATTCGGGAAGCCCAAGGAAAGTAAATACTATAGTGGCGTCTTCGTATTTGATACAGAAGAAGCCGCTGAAGGATATGATCAAGAGAGGAAGGCTGAAGTTAGCCACAATTAGCCAAACCTCTTAATAAGAGTAAATATCAAGACACCTGCCACAGCAAACCCAATCATGGTTCCAGTTGTACCATTTGTAAAGACTGTCATTACAATAGCCAAAGCAATATATGACCAAAAAAATAATATGAATGCGAACCCCTGCAAAGTACTTCCGTATGTTGGTATAGGTGCAGGAATCTTGGACTGGAAAGCGGCATCATATGCCTTTTCTTTTTCAACGACTGTGTGAGCCACTGGACCAATCTTTGCAGCCACTCGCAAGAGGGACTCAACTCCTTTTTTTTCGTTATTTATAAGTGTCTTCAAGAACGGTGTCGGAGTATATGGTGATATATTCTTTAAAGATGCGGTACTTTGTATAACAGCTCTCACAGGAAGTCCAGAAGTCGCAGGACAGGCTGCACCTTTCGTGGGGACTCCCTGTTTTGAACTTGTACCCGGGACATTGACTGATTTTGTAATACTTGCTTTAGGAATCTTTAAAACTGATGTAAAAACGTCTTCTAATGCGGGAGATGTATCAAATCCCTCTATAACCCCCCTCATCTATCTAACTTACCGTGGAGTAACTTAATACCGTGAAGTATGGTTTTTAAGAACTACCACCCCATCCAACAGGTAGTTCCGCAACATCGTCTCCAAGTAAACTGGCAATATCCGATGGGCAGGCAGACTTCTTCTTCTTAGCCTTCTTTGTAGGTACCACAACAGCTGGTCCACATTTATCATCCTTGATATTGGGTGCTTCTGCGCTATTGAACCGTAGTTTATGCCAATAGCGAGAGTCACGCCTCACTGCAGTAAAGCGTGCGCGATTCACAAGAACAAAGACAGCAAATACTGCAGCCAAAACAATGAACAGATTTAACAAATATGAAGAAATCAGTCCCCTAGACTGGAGGTAGACCATGCTAGCAATAAATGTCAAGCAAAGAAAGAGAATCTGTAAGAAAAACAATGTATCTAATTTATTCTCATTCGACCACTCGTTTATTTCATTCTGACGAGCAATGAGGTCCGAATTAATATCTGATGTAGTTAATTGCTTCACAGCGACAGAATCAATATCACCAGTCAAATTCATCAAATCACCAGTCCTGGAAATGTAATATGCCGTAGATGTGACATTGTTGTCGGCACCACGCATATCCTCCGAAAGATAGTTGAAACGATCCTGTTTGATACTCCTTATACGGTCAAGTGCCTTGCCGACGTTTTCCCCAGCATAGGCCCCACGCTCAGAGTCACTCATTTGTGCCAAAAAGGCGGTCATTTCCAAATCGGCCGCCTGTTGTGCTTCATTTATACGAGTACTTAGGCTCATCTCTACCTTGTATTTCTAAAAATAAGACCCTCATAGCGTGTCTTCTTTTTAGAATCTAAGTTTCACACCTTTTCTATGCCTTTGTATTTGTATAAACGTAAAACAAAAGACCAACTGCTACAATATTCATGAACCCATACAATGCCAGAAGATTCCGGGATGATGAATTCTTCTCCAAACTATACTCAATCATAGATTGCTGGATATCAGACGATAGGTCATTTTTCTGTAACTTCTCAGAGTGCATTGCTAACTTCTTACGCGCATCGTCCAAACTCTTGTTCAAGTAATTCACTGACTTAGGGTCGCCTTCTCCACCATAGTAATTTTCCAATGTATTCAGACGAGAATTCACAACCCCCTTCATAACCAGAATGATCGTGTTCAACTTCGTATTCAGAATCTGAACATTGTTCTTCAATTCGGGGGAGACCACTGCACCGGAAGACGTAGCGTCATTCAAGATCTTAGTAATCCCCCACATGTAACGAATATAGTAGTGGCAGTACTCTTTATTAATGGATTCACGCAACTTATTAGACTTATCGGCATACTTCTCTGCCGGACTGGGAACAATATTCTGACTGACAGGTCGGACCGTTGCCGTAGAAAGATCGTCGGGAGAAATTGCTGGTGCATTCTCTCTCAGCAATTTTTCAACGTGGATCTTTAGTGACGCAGCATTCACATTCCCATTATCATCAATTACAGCACCAGAAGGCAGGCAACTAACCATACCCGCTTGAGGGGTATATTCTTGCATGTAATTTCCAGTGCTGATAAATTCACTGCTTTGACAAAACGCCATCTACTAATAGACGATTTTACTATTAATTCAGTTTGGGCTTGAAATAATAAAATGTAGCCACTGCAACTATGACACCTAAAAGCACTCCGCCACCTCCAAGAACGGCTAGATTACTATACATGACATTTGTGTAAGTCTGCGAACTGCCTGCCGACGATAATGCTCCTAAAAGAGCCGGGGGCATGTTAATTTGTCCAGTGAAGCCATACATCTGAAAAATCAAAAGTACCGTGAGAGATGCCATGAAAACACCTGCGGCTATGACAATGGGTACAGAAGAAGGGCGTAATTCTGAAAAAAGTCCAAAGACTAGTTCACGAGGTTTCACTGAATTCTGCGGTTCCGCCCTATTCTCATAGCGCTCCTCATTCACGAGCCCGTTATGGGAATCCACCACTTCAGTGGACGCCTTTTCTAAAAAATGTGTGAGACGCTGCTTGATACTCACAAGATTGGCATAATACTGACTAATTGGTAAAAATGCACCGGAGAGGTCTGATTTTGCCTGATTGGTTGAAGCGCCACCCCCCATACTTCCCTGTGGCCGACAATTCCAACTATAACTCCCCCCCGTTGATATCGTACATTCCCCGCGCCCATGATAAACGGCGTTTGGCAACGATTTACATTCAGATTCAGTATAATTCTGTAGCATTGTCCCGTTATTAGATACCCCAGTTCCAATTATGTTTCCATCGCTGTTAAAACAATAAGTGGGTCGCGGATCATTCGTACTAGTTTGATATTTTTTGACCTTTCTATCAAGAGTCATAATCAAATTATCAAGGCTATCCTCTGTCATAGAACACTTTGTATCATAATCGTACTTAATAGACAAATATTCTTGCTTGTATCCTGACATTAGGGTACTCCTCTATTTTAGGCAACCGCTTAATATTACATTTAATAGTTCATGGAACACACACACGATACACCGTATATTCTCCTGCCGTGGGTGAGGGCCTGGTTATCTTTAAGATGTCACCTGGCACTGCGCCAATCACGCGAGTAATCGGGTCTTCATGATACCGGATGAGAGGAAACTGGTACCTCGTGGTGATATAGAGTGTCTTCATCAGACCCTCATGTTGCTCTTTCGGCACAATTTCGTGAGGTGGTACTAAATAATGATTCATAGGATTCATCTGGAGGCTGTCAATGTAGAAGAAAGTCAACCGGAGATTTCGTTTAGCCCATGCGGCCACGGAGACTGCGTTGAATACCGGGACAACCGGCTCGTTGATTAAGCAAATCACCGAGGTCTGTGCGGGATCCACAGGAGATCCGAGTTTGTCTGGTTGTCTAGCCGTCGGGTCTCCACCAATAGGAGTCTCCAGAGATGAGACAAAACCTGGTAACTTTTGCTTGAGACGCTGTAGGAAGATATAGACACGTACCGTGGGGGTGGGGGGCGTCATTCCTTCACGGGCCTTCACTGTGAATTCCAGAGCCTTCCCATTCGGAGTGGCGGCAAGAGCCTCTCTGATTTCCTCGGGACCGTATTTATCAAACCCAGTCGTCTCGTAACCACGTTCGTGTAAGATATCTAGGAGTACCTGGCGCGAACGGAAAACCTTTTCAATATACTGTGCCATCTATGCCTTAGTTATATTTGATAGATGGTCAATTTTTAGGCCCAGCAACTCCAGATATTCTTTCGTTTTAGTTCAACCTTCCTACTATCCCATTCCTGGCGCATTGTCTTTTTAAATTCTAAGAAATCCATGTCTGAATCTGGTTCATATTGATTCTTGGCGTTATTATTACCAAGATAGTCAAAATAATCATAATGTACAGTATCAGCCGTATCATACAAATAGCACTGAATTGTGATACAAGTATCAGTATTGGTGTCCAGATTCTTCAACATATGTACCTGGTTGAGCGTCGGGCTAATCCACGTGATATCTCCCTTATTGAAGTCCTTTGTTGCAAAGGGTTCTATCGTATTTGCCTGATCACATAAAAATGGATAGAGGCTTACATGAATACTTCCATGAAGAACACGAATAATGGCATTTGACCCACCATGATTATGTATCGGAGAATAGTGTCCAACAGGCCAAATTTCCATGACATACGGAATACCTGGAGATTCGCCATTGTTCTGCCCAAGTGTAATTCTCAGATATGTTTCTAGAGGCTGCGGTTCCTTGCTGAATTCATTTGCCTTTTGCTGAATACGAGTATTACACCACATACCTGGTGTACGTATGCTGTATTCTATGGCCTTTGAGAAATCCGGGAAATCCGGAGTATCCAATACAAACTTTTCGCCTGCTACACAATTATATAGAGTTTGGGCGGAAGCAGGTAAGGCTGCGCTTGCCAAATAGTCAGTACCCGCAACATCGTCCATCGTCAGATTATTAATACCCTTGAGAAGAAGTGGGACTGTGTTTGTTACAGGGTCTTTCAAGACTCGTAGAGGTGTCACTGTAGCTGTATTAGGCAAATCAATGGACACCAGGCTTTCTAAGAAAGACTTATTGGCTTCCCATAATTTATCCGAGCGGTCAAACTGGTAAGTGTAACAGGCCGTTTCTAGACGAGGTTCTCCTATACCTGCCTGGAGTAATTGGTTTTGAGAATCTAGACTAAACCAGTAATAGGCACCTGATTTATTAGTAAGACCACCTTTTTTGCCCTGACTCTCGTATTTATTAGAATTCGCCATACGTGTAACCAAGAATTCCGTATGAGATAATGACACCTGGAGTCCATCCGATTTATCTTTATTGGCTAAAGTAAGGATAGCCGCTTCTTTTGTATTAAATAAGAAAACCCCTTGCCCATGTACAATAAGATTTACTGGGCTAGTAGTATTTTTAAAATTAAGAGATTTTATATTTGACATGATTATAGTATCTTATGAGAAATTAATTGACTCGTGCGCAGCCTATAACCCTAACCCATTTTAGACACTGTTACTACCACACTGGCTGAGTTACTTGAACCACTGGGTTCATCTTGATAACCACCTTCTTGACCTTGACCCTGATTAGGACGTCTTCTCATTGTAATGGACTTCTTAGGCTTGGGACCAGATGGGAGGGCGAATTGGCTCATGGTGTTCTGGTCAGTGGGTACAGAGATGGTAGGGGGTGCCCCTGGGACTCCTGAAGTGAATATTTGCGCTCCTGGAAGTTGCTGGGTGGCATAGATGGCTGGGGCTTGTCCCATATTAAGGGGTTGTTGTGTAGGTTGCCCTGGCATGTAATAGGGCTGTGCTCCATAGGCTGGAGGTGGGTAAGGGTATGGATAAGGATAATGATATGGTTGTTGCTGTTGTAATGGTAAGACTTGTGGAATTGTTTGCTGTGCGGCGGTTTGTGGTGCGGCGGTTTGTAAAGGTACCCCTAGTTCTTCATCTGCCTCTAGAGTCTCTGCTTCACCAGGCATTATCTGAATAGTCCTTGCCGGTGGGACCACCGTGACAGTCGTAGGATTCGGTTGGAAGACTTGGCCTTGGTCTGTCTGAACCAAGGAGCCTGCCACTGGTCCAGGAACGGCAGAAATGCTTCCAGCAAGTCCCGCTGCAGCATTAATCGCTGCACCTGTACCTGTAGCATCTACTATTACAGTACTCCCATCATCTATGAGCGGCGCAGTCCTAGGGAGCGCACCCAATTTCATCAAGAGTTCAGGGGATGCCTCCGTGGGACCCTCATCAAGCTCCCTGTATTCAGGTACAGCAGTCTCAGGCAAGACTCTCTCAGGCAATACAACTGCCTCAGCCCCCAAGCTCCCATCCGCCACAATATTTGGTAAATCAGCCTTGGAAACACCCTCCAACTCCAGCATATCCTTCTCCGTAATAATGCGCATACCGATATTCATATACGTCTCCAATTCCTGACTCAGCAACTTGAATGCATATGGTATTTCAACCGTCACAGGAGCCACCATGGTCTTCCTGCTGGGTGGTATGAGTTCCAAGTCATGCGCACCCGAACCAATATAGGTTACCGGGCCAGTACACAGTGGGCAGACAAAGAGACCAGTCTTGGGATTCTCAATAGGAATTGTACCACATCCCTTACAGACGTTGAAACTCGTTCCATCTGAGCGTAACATATAAGACTCATTTACAAAGGCACTGATTCCGTGTCCCACAATCGCATCTCGTTCCATTTCACCAATACGAAGACCACCTTGTGCCCCACGACCCCCCGTGGGCTGGTGAGTCCTCTGCTCTCGCCGCCCCTTACCACGTGCATTCCATTTGTCCTCTACCATGTGCTTCAGGCGCATAGAGAAGATTGGGCCAATAAACATGTCGATGCTATGCTGCTTTCCACTGATTCCATCATACAAGATCTCATTCCCGAACTTCTCAAAGCCCAACTGCTCCAGGGCATTATTCATCTGCTTCGTGAGTCGCCCATCATCCGTGAAGGCCGTGCCATCCGCAATGGACCCTACATTCGCAGCAATCTTACCCATAACCATCTCAATCACGTGACCAATCGTCATACGAGATGGGATAGCGTGTGTATTCATGATCATATCAGGAACAATCCCAGATACTGTCCTAGGCAAATCATGTGACCTCACTACCATTCCGATTGTACCCTTCTGTCCATGTCGGTTTGAGAACTTATCGCCCAGTTCAGGCATACGATATTCCACACACCGGATTTTTACCGTCCTTAGGCCCTTATTATTCACTAGGACCACCACGGATTCTACACGCCCATGTGTCCAGACCTGCGCAGCCTCAGACGCATCGGCTAACTTCCCTCCAGGCAATTCCATATAACGCCCCACAATAACCGTATTCTCATCCACATAGGATCCCACTTTTACAACACCCGCCTCGTCCAGCTTTGAATAGTCCATTCCAGGTTTCAAATCCGTCCAGGCAGGCATGGATGTAGGATTCGCAATACGACTCTTGGTCTTCGCCATGGTATCGTCTTCCTCAAAAACTGTATAGGACCTGTAATGTATCGTGTTGAAAAGGCCGCGTTGTAGGGCGTCGTGATTGATAACTATACCATCTTCCTGATTGTAACCTGCGAACATCCCCATAGCCAAAATGATATTGGTACCATACGGAAGCCTCCCCTGGCCCAGATAGTCATAGTACAAAGTCCGAACAAGAGGTGGTGACCCATTCGTCAAAATCTGCGCCTGGTTATCATATCTCACATGGGCATTGGTCGCATACACGGAAATACCCTGCTTCGACTGCGAGTCACCCAACTGATTACGAACTGACTGATTGTGGTGTGAGAATGGAATGAGTGTCGTGATAGCACTCATAATGGTGGATGGATGGATTTCCACGTGCGTCGTGTTATCGTCCATCTGCTCCAGGAAATTCACAACGAGCGTCTCATTGTGCTCATACGGGTCCACATACTCAATGAGGCCTGAATAGGGAGTCAAATATTCAATATAATCAGCCATAGTCACACCTTCTCGTTCCTTCAAAGGGTCTACAAACCCCACCCACGAGAGCCCGTGCTCCATTGTCTGAGGGAGTGTTCCCATAACCATATCACGCCATGTGGTCCCAGCAGCAGCCAGACGAGTCTTGGGGAATTTACTGGCACCCCACGGCTCCATATGCATGAGAGGCCGCCCTGGCCTCCCCTCGTCAAAGTTCAACAAAATGCGCCTGTCACGAATAAAAAAGGCTACACCCACAGAGGCAGAAAGACACCCAGTCCATTTCATCAGTTTCACCAACCTCGTCAGTTCATTCGCCGACAGAGTGTAGCCGACCAAGCCATTGTTGATGAACACGGGAATAGACATAGCCCGCAAAGACCCTGTGGCATCCATTACACGCAAGATGAAGCCGCGTTTGAAGAGCCACTCCAGGAAGGTCCTTGTTGGCGTAGGCGTACTAATCGCAGTCAAAACACTCAGATTCTTCGCGATACCGATACTACCCCCGCCAGGTGTCTCATTCGTGCAAAAATACCCATACTGGCTTGTGTGGAGGTGTCGTGGCCCCGTGAGTTTCATACCCGTATCAAACTCCAAAACGACCCTGCGGCAATGGCTCATGAAATCAATATAGGAAAGGCGACTCAGCGCCTGTAAAACGCCAGCCTTATCATCCCCCACGCCAGAGCCCCACTTTCCGCGAAATCCGCGCATGATTCCCTGTGTCAACATATCCACCATGACCTTTCCACCCGCCTTCGGTGACCTGAATATTTGCCCTGCGTTGCTTTCCGCGAAAATGTTCATGAAACTCTCGCCCTTATAGACTCCCTTGTTGTAATTGTACTCCTCATCAATCGCGCGACCCACCGCCTTGGACCATGTCTTATAGACGCCCTGAAAGAGGCTCTGTGTCAAGAAACCAGATACGAGACACCTCTGATTGCGTGTGTCGTCGCGGTCCGTCTTATTGTCAAGACCCATATAAACACGATAAATCTTTCGGACACAATCCCCCAAATAGGCAGCACGAGCCCCAGGAGAATCTGGGACATGTGTGAACATCTGATTGTGAATTATGTCAAGGACATGGGCTTCTCCAAAACCCTTTGTCAGGGTCTTAATATACTGAACGGCTGAGTACGTGTCCAGAATGGGGTAGGTATCCACGAAACACGCAATCAAGAATGGCTCCAGTAACTTGAGTTCCTCCGATGCCAGATTTGCCACGATTTGTTTCGTGATTTCCTCGTCTGATTCAATACCCAGTGCCCTAAATAGTACACATACGGGTATAGTCTTACGCACGAAAGGCAGACCGATATGTAGAGATTCTGAATCCCGAAGAATAGTAAAAGTAATGCGGCGTATCTGACGAGTCTCGGGAGACAAACAAGATATACTGGCATACGTGGCCAGCTTCGGGTCCGCCTCCTGATTTTGGATATAGAGGGTATTGAATGCCTGCTCCTGGTGTGTTATAAGAACTTTCTCAGAACCAGCAATAATGAAATAGCCGCCCTGGTCATACGGACACTCCCCCACAGATTCCAAGAAGCTCGCCGGCTTATTATGTAACAAGCAGACTTTACTGTGGAGCATGACAGGCAGTTCAATAAGGGGAAACTGGGGGAGTAACTTTTCACGCACCACCGGTTCTCCATCCTTGTCCTTCTCAGATCCGAATGTTACGCGTACCAAGATGTCTACATAGACTCCCGCGGCGTATGTGAGATCCCGAAGCCTGGCCTCATTCGGAAAAAGAAGACGTACTTCCTCACCACCCATGTGTTGTAGAGTAGGAGTTCCCAAATGTATCTTATCACCATCCAAGCCTCCAATGAAAATTTCGGTCTTGTATTCGTATGTAGATGTACCAGGAATTAGATCCTTCACCACAATAAGTGGATTTTGACTTTTTATAATTGTCGGCAAGTCAGATTCTATAAATTGGTTATATGAGTCTAAATGATGCCTTGTGTATGGGTAAGTAGTGGTTTGAAAGTATTGATCCAAGAGTCTTCTAGGAATTTCCATAGAACGTGTATCACCCATTCGTATGACTCTATTTCGCACTGGATAAAAAGAGTAGTATGTCCTTACGTACCCTTTAGATATATCATCAAGTGGTTAAAACTTAAACACTTGGTGGTAATACACTTGTTACTAATCCGTTTAATATTGAAAATGTATCTATGATGCTTTGGTCCTGTATATATCAGTCAGCGCAGAGCGAGTGTAAGGCTGGGTGTTGGCATTAGAGATGTAAGTAGCAGGGGCCGTGCGTGTAGGAGCAGGACCCACTGGGTCGGCTGTAGGGAATGGCTTCACACCCTTGAACTCCATCATAGGCACATATCCCATAGGCATTGGTGAACCCGCTGCAATTGGGCGGAACAGAGAATCCATTATACCACCCCCCTTCTGAGATGCAGAAGATCCATCCGTAGGGAATCCATTGGCCTTACCGCAATCCGCCGTCAAAGCGCTGCCGTAATATCTGTCCAGACCCTCTGACTGGTAAGAAGGGAACTGACCGTAGGGTCCATCCACGCCTGCCCTCAAAGAGTAGTCCAGAGGTGCTCCCGCAATAGGGTGACTACCACCACGCATCCTTTGACGACGAGTCATAGCCTTCTTGCCCTTCATACCAAACCGGAATTTTAGATATGCCGCCGCATCAGCCGGAGATATTTCCCGCTTGAATACACGGTGCCATTGCTCCCTGTACTCACTCACCGCATCAGAGAAAGAATGCTTCGCCTTGGGTCTCAAAGCCTCCACGAACCTTTCCATTGTATCAAAAGCAGCTCTCAACTTCTTGAGACCCATGACAGGCGTTCTTGATTTTTTCGTGCTTGAACGCACCTTTCTTGTATGACTCTTAGCCATTCTATCTATTGATAATGAGGAAGATTAAAAAGATCGCTTATGCAGTCTTGAAACTGTTAGAAACAATATTATTTCTCTTAGGACCGGTATTGCCTAAGGAAGGCAAAGATGGCAAAGATGGCAAAGATGGCAAAGATAGCAAAGATGGAACACTAGATCGTATCGGCATAGATGTCATAGGAGGAGGGTTACCGCCATAGACCAACATTATGGCCACAGTAAAACCAAGAATGGTCACAACTAACATGACGAGTCCAGCATAGTCACGGAGTAGATCCTTCATGCTAGCCCCGTACTCATAGGGAAATGTGCTATAATGAGTGTACAACCCCACAACAAAAAGGAGAATGGACATAATTCCCAACGTGTAAGGGGCTAATTTAGGTAATAAGATGAAACATACAATTGCACCAAGCACTATTACGATTAAACCTGGGATGAACAACTCCATCTCTTCTAATATGTCTCACGATAGGTTAAAAGTTCTTTCCTACAACAATATCTATGAAGCCCCAATTCATCCAATACTTGACCCTCGGGAGTCTTAGGGAGTTTCGTCTCATCCAGTACAAGCAATGACGCAGATCCACCCTTTCGCAACTCAGCAGTCCTCTTTTGATAATACCTCCAGAGGTCGGACAAGACATTTCCGCAATTCATACAACGAATAGGAATTGGCATCGGGATACAAATCTTCTACCCGGGAGACTATCAATTTTTATTGCTCATAATACTGGGTTATTCTGGATTATGGCGACCGGAACCGCGTAGAAATAACAATCTAGAAGCCTTCATCACAGACAGAGAGATGTCATCCGTACTATTCCAGGGTGGTTCCTACAATCGTCAGAATGTTGCACGTGGAGATATTCGTAGGCTGGAGGTCCGTGTGGCCGAACTTGAGAAGAAATTAGAGAATATTATGAAGGCTGGTCTACCTGGTACAGGTGGCGTTGCTCTCATGGGTCCCCAGGGTCCTCCTGGGCCTCAGGGTTCTCAAGGACCTCAAGGACCTCCTGGGCCTCAGGGTCCTCAGGGACAACAAGGAATCCAGGGTCCCCCGGGCACTTCCGTTATGACTGCTAGTCCTGCTGTCGCATCTTCTTAAGAGACGCCGCACTTATTACAATCTCATGAGTTGTCAATAGGTATTCTGACATAACTGTATCCTTTAGCCGATGATATTCTCTCATTACAGACTTAATGGTCGCAAGTTCTTCTTCCGACCATTTGGACTTCCCACCCCTTACACTCGAAGGTGATACAGACATCGGAGTTGCCACCGTAGTGGCTTCCTCCACACCATCCGATGTCTGAATCGCAGGCCGTATCACTAGATTTTCTCGGTGCGTCTCATCGTGACATGCCTCACATAAGACAATGAGATTCGCAGCCGAATGTACGGATACTCCATCAGCAAGGCGCCCTGCCGCATTCGCCTTGTGGCGTTCCCGTATATGATGTACTTCCAATTCACCCACCTGCTCTACCACTCCACACCCCTGGCATTTCCGGCGAATGATATTCTGATTCCACGCAGATCCCACCGACTCAGAGAGTTCCGCTTCACCTGCCAGGCGCCGTCTGAATTTTACTGCATCCTCCAAAATATCTGCCGGTATCCGCATGGCCTTCGCCACTTCCAAGCCGTACAAGGAAGAGCCGGAACCCGGTTTCAGAGACCGATGATAGACGAGTTTATCTGAGATCCGATCGTATTCCACATGAAGATGCCAAATCTTGAGACGAGGATCACATGAGACTTCCTGAATCTGAGAGAGTCCGTGGAGATGTGTTGCAAAAAGAAACTTAGCTTTTCGATTCAAGAGACCTTTTATTCCAGCGGCCACCAAGGCTGTCGCCGATGTGGTCTCAGTCCCAGAACAGAGTTCATCTCCCAAGACAAGAGATCTGGGTCCGGCATCCCTGAAGATATCCCGCATCTCAGACATTTCTACGGCGAACGAAGAGAGTCCCATCCACAGATTGTCCGTATTGATGATACGGGTATGGATACTCTGGAATGGCCGGAGGACCATCTTGGTCGCCGGAACAAAGGAACCCGCTTGGGCCAAGAGTACTGCGAGACCCGTTGCTCGCATCAGACTGGATTTCCCACTCGCATTCAAACCATAGAGTAACCAACCTCCTTTATCAAGAGTGACAGTGTGCTGTACATAGGGGATTTTGCGGTCCTGTGCCTCCAGAAGTGGATGCCGGAGCCCTTCAATATGTAGTGATGCATGGGGTTCATCGGATTCATCTTCAATAACGGGCTTGACGTATCCTAAGTCAGTAGCTACACGTGCGAGTGTGAGATTCACATCGGCCTGTGTAATCCAATCTGTGAGACGTATCCAGTCAGTAAATTGCGTATTTGCCAGCGCAGTCCCCTTTTCCACGAGTGCAGAGGATTGCCCGGCCTTCAAGCTCTCCCGAAGGCGACCGACTATTGCATATATCTGGTCCAATTCAGTGCTTTCCAAGTAAGACGACGTCTTATTCATAACCGCAGTCGTAGTCGCAGGCAGTTTACCAGCCATTTTGAGACCCTGTACAACGCCCCTCGGAGCCTTTATCACGAGAGAGCGCTCACGAAACTCAATGCGGAAGGTGTCGGCTGATACATTTCCCGATCTCGCCCGTTCCCCAATCCACTCGGTAATCTTGGCCATCTGTGCCTGAATCTGTGACTCTAGAACGTCGAGGGCAGGTACTTGACCCGATACGAAAACACTGATATCTTCGTTGGAATTGTAGATTTTGGTGATATCAAATACATTGAATACCGCGCTGGAAATGGCTTGATTAAGTTCGGAAATGGGGTCTTTCTCAGCCCTCGTAATATAATTGATTGCCTTGAAACTGATATCAAGGCCCACGAGTTCCGTGGCAGTGATAGTACCCTGCTGTATTTTTCGATAAACACGGTCAATATCACAGATAGCGCGCATTCGCTTATATATGGATTCACTGTACTCGGCAGGTTTCTTCACCCAGGCTTCCACAGCGTCTAATTTGCCCTGAATGCCAGAAGGGTCGGCGGAAGGCTTGAGTAAGCGCTCACGAATACCTCGGTGACCCATGGGTGTGGCACAGGAATCAAAGAGGCTCAGAACATCTAGTCGTTGCTTCGTCTCATGTATCATATGGAGTTGGACGAGAGCGTTTTCACCGAGGCGCATAGAATGCGAAGGAATCCAGGGATACACGAGGAGGGGTCCGAGATTCATGGAAGGCCAGAGTTCCTCCAAGGCGTTTAGGAGAGATAGGAGGGCAGTTTCCGCTCTGGACCCTGCTGCCAGATGCAGGGCCACGTGGGTCGGTAAGAGGCTCTTAAGACTACATCGGCTCTTGAGATACTCTTCGCGGAAAGCGGGCTTCAGCCAGGCACCTGAATTGAGTGGTGACCTCTGATGGAAGGCTGTGGTGGATTGATTGAGGGAGAGTAGGCTGCGGAGTTTTTGCTCGGTGAGAGCCTGCGTGAGATACTTGGGGCCTTCTATGGACCAAAGCACCTCACGAGGCGGATAGAGTTCCATGAATTGTACAACGTCATTGGATGTCCACGCGTCCTCTGTCCCACTCGCTTGCGTTTCAAAGACGTGGAGAGAGCCTGTCGTCAAGTCTACTGCAGTTAGAGCGAGATAGGGGGCTTCGGATGTTGATTGTATGGCCACAAATGTCAAATACATGTCATGGGAATTCAGACTCGCAGATTCAATGTGGCTGCCTGGAGTCAAAATGCGCTCCACTTGTCTCTTGGTCACTTTGCCAGCCGCATTCTTCACTTGGCCAATGAGGACCACTGTCCATCCTTGTTGCGTGAGTCTGGCCGACCATTTATGGATACACTGATCTGGTACTCCAGCTACGATACCATCGTACTCAGGCCCAGTAGGGCCCTCACCTTTCTTCACTGACACTGCGAGTCCGAGAAGGTCCACGACTTCCTGGACGGTCGTTTTCGTGGTCCCCTCGGGGCTGCGCTCATCATACATCTCATAGAACATTCCGACCATGAGAAATATGGCTACTTTCGAGCCAAACTTGGCTGTATAGGTGTTATAAAACGTGAGGTATTCTTCATACATGTTTGGCATCTTATTTGTATATAGGAGTACGTGTTTAGGTTATTTTATACAAAGTTGGTCCATGAAGAACCACCGTTTGAACCATATGTTTGGTTCATAAATCTCGCAATCAGGTCTAATGCATCCTGAACAGTGGTAGGGCCACCAGGCTGAGAGGCGGTTGGCCATTGTGAATCATCTGAGGTGACAAAGGTGTTCTTATAAATTGTAGATGTAGGAGTTGTAGTGTAGGATTGGTAGAAACCTTGGTTTATACCATTGGAGAGCACGAATGCGCAAGTATAAGACCCATCTGGAGACATAAGAATTCTTAAAACCTGTGTGTTATTGCCAGTGAATATGCTTGCTTCCTTCCATGTCTCCCCATAATTATATGATATATACGCACCCATATTATTGTCACTTGAGTCAGTAAAATGTATTAATTGTGTTTGACCATCCTCTGTCATTGCAGCGGGAAATCCTTTGTTATTCAAAGAGCCTGAAGTATTACGAATAATAACACTATTTATATAAGTAGGTCCACCAATTTGTGTTGTGGATTCCCAAATATATCTAAAACACGATATTTTATTGAAATTATTATTAGCATATATACCAATAAAAGCCCCATCTTTTGATAATACTGCATTATAAGGATTAGATATTGGAATAATACTCGTATTAATAATACCCTCCCCATTGCTAATTTCAGCCCATCCAACCCCTGACCAAACTAAACACGTTACATACTGGTTATACCTAAATAATAATTTATTACCATCAGAACTCATATATAAAGATGACATATCTGCACCGTACAATAGGTACACCGAATAAAAACTATTACTAGACATTATATTATTAAACGCAGTGTTGGTATAGTATAATACAGAATAATTATATACTGATAGTGCTATTCGTGAACCATCCGCAGATATGGCGACTCCATTAAATTCCTTACTATCCAGGTTAAGCATAGTCCACATGCCCATGAATGGCTCCCATGTATACCCCCATATTTCTCTCCATGTATCACCATAATTACTAGAAATGAATACACCACCCAAATACTGAAACCCAGATAATACAGCATATTCAACAACAATTTGATATTCTCCCGTTGAAGACATTGCTACCGATGAATATGGTCTATCAAGCATAGATAATGGTATACCATTACCCTGAGGCGACGTGACATTTGTAATCATTGAAAAGCTCTCACCATAATTACTAGATACAAATACTGACCCGTTCGTTGGATATTGAGGATCACTTATATAACTAGTTATATAAGTTATATATCGACCATCATCTGACATTACCGTAGTACCAGGCATGTTACGTTTAAAATCTTGTATCCCATTTCCATATGTAATTCCAACCCCCTTTAATACAAAGTCACTCGCAATAGTATTACTTGGGATCACTGTACCTTCTATAGCAGATATCCCATTGACTGACAAACCTCCATTTATGGCTCCGAGAGTGGCGCCCCCCAAGTGAAGGGTATTACCGCTCATGTACAAATCGCGGAATCGGTTGCCTGTAGAACCCAAGTCATATGTAACATTTAATGAAGGAACTATGTGTGCTCCAACTTGAATTTGAGGGCCCGTTGTCCCAGCGAAGACACCACTTGGAGTTGTACTAGGCTCGTATTTGAGTGCGGCAGAACCCGTGGACCCCTTGCCAGTATTGTAGGAGAATTCGCCAGTCGCGCCAATTGGTCCAACAGGACCGCCACCCCCACCACTTACATAGAGTTCCCAAGTACCAGTGTCAACATTAGGACCTGTATTACTCGCCGCAGTTGTTCTCTTACATACATACAAGGACCCCCCAAATGTCACAGCATCAATGCGCCCCCCAGTTCCTCCCGTGTTTCCAGTATACGCCGCTCCAGTAGCCCAGACTCCTTGAACAGTCAATCCCAGAGTATATCCAATAGGACCCGTCGCACCTGTGGGACCCGTCGCACCTGTGGGACCCGTAGGTCCAGTAGCTCCAGTAGGTCCAGTTGCTCCAGTAGGTCCAGTTGCTCCAGTAGGTCCAGTTGCCCCAGTATTCGTGGAGAATCCTGATTGACCAGTTGGCCCAGGAGGCCCATTCAGAACGGGTACCTTCCCAACCATGACATTGAAAATATTGTTAATCTGGGCCTCAAGGCCGGAAAAGGCCACTGTCAGATCCATCGTAGTAGCACCGGTTGCTCCTGCCATTGTTGTTCTATATAGATGTTATAAGAGCTTTAAAACTGAATAAGCCTGTACCGTTAAGTATCAAAGTTAGTTATACTGCCGTTAATTATTTAATTTAATTACACTGTAATTAAATTAAATATTAAGCGGTATAATCTAGAGCGCATTTGTCTTTAGAAGGGCGAAATCATTGTACATTGACCTCAGCATCTTTTCGGGGGCTTTACTCTTTTCTTGAATAACACCTTTTCCAACCAAGAAGCTGCGAATAGAATCCAGAGGCGTTTGTTTCGTTTCTAAAGATGTCTTGTGTGCACGAGTGATTTTGCGATTAGGGTTTGGAATACTCACGCGACGGATTTTTCTCGTGCTGCTTTTTATACGTCCAGCAGTTGCTGCGGGTTGGGATGATGTACTGAGCAATTTCACACGGGGCTTTTGAGGATTCAAGATGACCTTTTGACCCCCAGGCTGCACGGGTGCTTGTACAGGTGCTTGTACAGGTGGCCTTTGTATACTTGTAGGGCTAATCGATTGGAGTGGAGCCTTTGTTATAGTATATTTAGTGGACACTACTGACTGAGTCGTCTCACTCGGTTCACTTGAATCACTTGGTTCAGGTGAAGGGGCTAGGGCAAGTTTAGACACAGATTTCCGCCGGGGTGACTTTTTCACCGGGTCCAATGTTAGCGGATTCGCCGCTGCGCTTCCAGTAATTGTTAAAGTCTTAATATTATTCGTCTCCATTCGTCTAAGCATAGGACACTTTTAAGATTTACGCATTTTCCGTGTTTTATTAGATCTTCTTGATGCCTTTCTAGACCTTCTGCTTCCGCCTTTAATCTGAAGGAGTCTAGTCAATTCCTCCAAATCCCTATCCCTCGCATTCGTATATAATCGCAGATCTCGCTCCATCTTATTTAATTGCTCTTGTCTTGGGACCCTATTTTCAGCCTTATTCGTAACGCTTTTAATTATCTGACGAATATCAGTAATGTCACGTTCCAATCGTGCAATAGACACATTAAAACCTTTGATACGTTGGTCTAACTCTTTTTTTCTAAATAATGGATTCTTGGTTGTGACATATCCGTTCATCTAATTTAGACCAGTGGACATTTTAAACCGGCAGTTATGCTATTTCAGCCCAGTTTGAAACTATTTCAGACCATTCAATAAGCCCATTCTTTCTAGCCCACGTAGCTTCTCTAAGTAATCCAATCTTAGAAATTTCAAATGTCCCAGTCTTTAGCGATTTTTTCCAATATTGCCCTATCATTGTTGCTGTTGAATTACCAGTTTGTGTATCTGTTATCTTATAAGCATTCATCATAATATATAAATCATCTTGATTTATTCTATATAATCTCTTCGGTATTGTCATTCTAATTAAAGTTTATTTAATATATATTTATTCAATTTTATGCCGGTTTAAAATGACCACGGGTCTAAATGAGAATTACCTCATACCGACCGTCCTTAATCAAATCCATCATATTATACACTTGATACTTATAGTCACTCTTTATTAATTTGCCCTCGCCCTCAATAATAATGCTATAATCACCGATATTCGCCTTTGTAATTTTAGTTTCCTCTATAAACTCTTCAATGTCAATCTTAATATTTGTACGCACTACACTACACCTGCAGCAGTCAATCTTATCTTGGTTAATCCCAAACCACACCGCAGAACCCGCAAAGTGATTGACTTTATCCAGGGCGAGACCCTTTCCATGTAAATACACATTAAACTCGATGGTCTCACGGGGTATAGGAATATCAATCAACTCAATAAAGGCCTTGAGTTCCTTCTTTGGCTTGGGTTTAATAATATCATATGTATACGGGAATTTATTTAATTGTAAGACATCGCGAACTGACATATAGGTACCTGTGTCATTTTCCCACCCCCATTTATAATCACGCCATGAGTTCTTTGTGTAAATATAGTCCTTAGAGAATGGTGCGCAGGGAGCGTTATATGTGGCATCTGTCATCAAATCAGGATAGACGGGCTTTTTAAAGGCATTCGTATGTGAATACATCCATGTATAGTAGTGCCTGTCCATATTACAATGGTGTAGCCAAAACACTGGGTCAAAGGCTGACACTACAATATCACTCATATTTCCACTCTTTCCTCCAATAATATCGTGGAGACTGTTGTGAGGAGTTTCCAGAGGTACATAATTCACAACAACATTTGATGGCTTATACGTAGTCGGCAAGGAACTGAATTGTTCGTAATTAGGCGCATACAGGGCATTATTCAATTGTTTTGCCACCGTATTTAATTTTATACGGTCCTTTTTGGTAACAGGCGTAAAAAACCCCTGACGCACAGTTCTTGTACGAACACCATTCACATAATAATATGCGCCCGAAAGAGGATTTTCCGTTGTAATCCGCTTCTTTTCATAGAATATAGTGATTTCTGGATCATTTAAAAATGTGAAATCCACCGTGTAGTCTGTCAGGTCTAACCAAGGCAACGTAATGTAGTCATCATTAGAAGACTTATTATATTTATTCAAAAGCAGTTCAAATTGATATATATAGGGTGTATGCCAGGCAATAAAGGGATATACACTGTGCTTACAGTAATACGGCTCTCCAGTATCCCCAATCTTTGTAACAGTCGCAGTATCTGTGGGGCACTTCACACCACTGTCATTTGGCTTAAATGTATTTCCATGAATTCCGCAAATACGTGCCCAGTCATCGGAATTAATCAAATTCTTCAGAGCCATGATGAATCTCCCGAATTTCTCAATATGATGGACTTTCAGGTCAATTATATTGTATCGCTTGGGCATTGGCATAGTATAGTTCATAGTACTCCAAATGACTTTAGACCACATTTCACAGTATTAATAATGGCCTAAAAATTGACTGGTAGATTTAATCTAAGTCTCTCACACCCTTATAATGCCAAGTCCAGATTCAATGCGTATTCTTGATATGTTCTTCCAGCAGATGGATAAGAAACAAATCATTGCGCATCAAATTGAATCATTTAATCACTTTATTCTTCACGACGTCCCCGAAATTCTTCAGGCAGTCAATCCTGTGATTATCCGAGGAAGTCCAGAGATTCCCTTATCTGGACCAAGGTCGGTTCTCGCTTCGGCCACGGGTCTCTCCACTTCTGCAGCCAATGCGCTCATGGGCCAGCAACAACAGTCACAACAGCCGCAGAAGGATGAGAAAGCAGAAGCATCTACAGGAGTGAACGCAGATTCGGCATTTAGTGCTAGCACTCTAGTAACGCCCGTCCGCACTGCCGTGCGCTATGAGTATGAGGTCCAGATTGAATTTGAGAAGCCTCAACTGAGAAAGCCCACAATCTTTGAGAACAACGGCGCAGTTCTCCCTATGCTTCCCAATGACGCCAGGCTCCGCAACCTCACATACGCCTCACCTCTCACCGTGGATATTCGTGTGAATATCACACGCACTGACAACCAGGATGGCCGCAAAGCCTCCCATCAGCGCCTCTTTCCAAACGTCCATCTCGGGAAAATTCCAGTCATGGTCGGCAGTCGTCTCTGTCTTCTCAAGGACCAGAAGCATGTACATCCCATGGATATCGGTGAATGCCCGGAAGACGTCGGTGGATACTTCATAGTGGGCGGTGGTGAGCGTGCCATTATTTCCCAGGAGCGCATGTCAGAGAATCGCCCCGTTGTCTTCCGCAATAACCGTAATCAAGCCAAGGAGTGGGAAGTCATTGAAGTCAAGTCCATCGGCCCTCTTAATGAGCAAGTGCCCAAGTCTAATTCTGTGAGAATCCAATACCACCCAAAGAATCAGCAAATTATGTATCTCCGTGCAACCATTCCCCGTATGAAGTGTGAAATCCCCCTCTTCATTCTCTTCCGCGCACTCGGAGTCTTGGAGGACGAAAAGATTGTGCGCATGATTCTCGGCGATGACCAAGACCAGATGTTTGAATCCCTCATCACCGAGTCCATCACAGAGGCCTCCTCCATTCTCACCCAGGAGGAAGCACAGGCCTGGATGAAACGGCAAATCAATGTCTGGACAGGAAAGCCCACTCGCAACATGACCGTGGATGATCTGCTCCGCGACGAACTCTTTCCTCACATTGGTGGCCTAGAGGAGTGTTACGAAAAAGCGTGTTTCCTCGCACATATGACGAGAAAACTGCTCTGGGTGGCCTATAAGCGCATCAGCAATGACGACCGTGACTCCTACCCCAATAAGCGTGTGGATTCCCCCGGCTTCCTCCTCGGAAATCTCTTCCGGACATTCTTTCAGGTCAAAATGCTCAAAGATATGAAGGCCTCCATCGCAAAGGAGATCCACAGTGGTTCCTGGCGTGCGACTGGCTCCTTTCAAGAGATTCTCAATATGAGTAATCTCTACAAAGTCATCAAGTCCACCATTGTGGAAGTCGGTCTCAAATCCGCCTTATCCACCGGCAATTTCGGCTCTGCCAAGGTGGGTGGTCCTCCCAAGATTGGTGTGAGTCAAGTACTTGGTCGTCTGAACTATGTCTCTTCGCTCTCGCATTTGCGCCGCATTTCCACACCCATTGAGAAGACTGCCGGGAAACTCATTGCCCCCCGCAAACTCCATAATACCCAGTGGGGCTATATCTGTCCAAATGAGACTCCAGAGGGCCATTCCGTAGGTGTAGTGAAAAACCTCGCATCCACAGCATGTATTACACAATCCTCTAATCGCGGTGTTGTGGACGACTATATCCGGGCAATGCCCGAGTTTCTCCCTATTCGCAATCTCCCCATTGAGCAGCTCTTCTACGGCGCCCGCATCTTCATAAACGGGAAATGGATTGGAATGTTTCCACCGGAGACTGCACTCGACTGTATTAAACGTCTGAGAAAGGCGAAGCGTTCCGGCTTCATTCAGAGGCAACTCGCCATTGTCTGGAAGCCGACTGTGAAGGAGCTCTGGCTTTCCACCGAGGCAGGAAGACTCATACGCCCTCTGTATTTCGCACCAGCCATTCTGGAGATTGCCAAGAGTCCCGCCGAGCAGAGGGTCAAGATGTTGGCTGAAATTGCTGACTGTAAAACTTGGGAAGATATTCTTCGGTGGGAGACGCCATCTGGCCACAATTTGATTGAGTACATTGATGCCGGAGAGACGGAGCAGGCCATGATTTCCATGGATCCGGAGGAACTCATCAAGATGCCTGAGGGGACAGCGAACACTTACTCCCACGCGGAGATTCACCCCTGCGTGATTCTCGGCTCCCTCGCATCCACGATTCCCTTCCCCGATCACAACCAGTCGCCCAGAAATGCCTATCAGTGTGCTATGGGAAAACAGGCCATGGGTGTGTTCGCCCATAATTACAAGGAGCGATTTGATGCTCTCGCCCATATGCTGATGTATCCCAACTTGCCTCTCGTATCGCCTAAAATGGGCAAGTACTACGGAGCATACAGCATGCCCTCTGGTCGTAATATCGTAGTGGCCATCATGACCTACGGTGGCTACAATCAAGAGGACTCCATTATGATTAACAAAGGTTCACTGGATCGCGGTCTCTTCCAGTCAGTCTTCTTCCGTACATACAAGGATGAGGAGAAGAAGAACCAATCGTCTGGTGAGGAGGAGCGCTTCTGTCGCCCCGATCCCGAGATGACCCGGCAACTCCGAAACGGCAATTACGGGAAGCTGGGGACGGATGGCTTCGTGCCCGAGAACACCTTTGTTAACTCCGATGACATCTTGGTTGGGAAGGTTGTTCCCCTGAAAGTTCCAACTGGGATGGTCTTGCCTGCGGGTGCCAAGAAGTTCCGGGATGTCAGTCGAACTCCCAGAAATAATGAGAGCGGTTTCGTGGATAAGATATTCAAGAACAGGAATGGTGAGGGGTATTCCTTTGTCAAAATCCGAATGCGAGAACTCAGAACGCCTGAGATCGGAGATAAGTTCTCATCCAGGCATGGACAAAAGGGTACATGTGGAATGCTTCTGGAGCCGGAGGATATGCCCCAGACCGCCTCCGGAATTATACCCGATATCATCATCAACCCTCACTGCATCCCTTCCAGAATGACGATTGCACAGCTGATGGAGACCCTTTTAGGTAAGATTGGCTGTCATACAGGATGTCTGGGAGATGGCACACCCTTCAACAAGAAGATGACACTGGATGGTCTTGCGAAGGTACTGAGGGACGACTTGGGACTGGAGCCCTACGGAAATGAGGTGATGTACAATGGTCACACTGGCAGACAGATGGAGACAAAAATATTCATGGGGCCCTGCTTCTATCAACGTCTGAGGCACTGTGCCGCCGATAAACTTCATAGCCGTGCCTGCGGCCCCCTGGTTATGCTCACCAGGCAGCCAGCGGAGGGCAGAGCGCGTGAGGGAGGTCTCCGGTTTGGTGAAATGGAGAGAGATTGTGTCGCTGCCCACGGCATCATGGAATTCACGAAAGAGCGATTCATGGAGTGTAGTGACGGCTTCAATTGCTACACATGTAGGAATTGCGGGCTCCTTGCCATCGCAAACCCTGAGGCGAATATCTGGCTCTGTAAGAGTTGCGACAACACCACTGAATTTGCGCCGATCCAGATTCCCTACGCCTACAAGTTACTGATGCAGGAGTTGGAGACCATGAATATAGGTAGTCGCATCTTTACAAGCGGTGCCATACAGGACAGAGATATGCCATTACAAAAAATAGTGGAGTAAGTTTAGAGAAATGAACGCACTCCCTCTCATAGCAGAATTCTTCGGCACATTCTTATTACTTATGTCTATTTTTGCCACTGGGAACGCTCTAATTATTGGTCTCACGCTGTCATTTAATATATGGCTGCTAGGCGGGATCTCTGGATCCCACATGAACCCTGCCGTATCCATTGCAATGTTAGTGAATGGTGCCATCTCTCCGATGGAGTTTATTATATTCACGGTCGCCCAATTTGCAGGTGCCGTGAGTGCATGGTATGCCTATAAGACTCTGGTGTAATTTATATTTATCGCGCTATAAATAATTAATACCGCTTAATATTTAATTTAATTGCAATCCTGTGCAATACAATTAAATAATTAACAACAGTCTCGTGAATATGCCGAAATTAATTTCGGTAGTTTACGATATAATGCCACTCCCACTCTTTGATATTCAAACGTTGACAAAAGCATATACCACTCTGAGGCAAAACGACTATCCTCGGCACAAACATATTCTCGGGAATTATACACATACTAGCAGGGAAGACCGTATTTCCCAGCGCACATGGTATGAGAATGTCACATATGCAGATGAAATCCGCGAGTTCAATCGGGTCAATAGGTTATCTTCTTTTAGATTGAATCCCCCAAAATGAGATGAGACACATGATGGAAATAACGGCAACAGTTAAACTTACAAGAGCATTCGGGTTTTTTATTTTTATTACTTGTCCTTTGTACCTAGAATAGTCGTCAAAGCCGTCGCTATAGGCTGTGACGAAGGTACCATCGCCCAACTTTATTTGCTGTGACCCTTTCGCCCCACAGAATTTCGGTTGAGGCTCTGTACCAGCAGGGTCAGCACGACACCCGTTTTCTCTGTAAATCTTAGGTGCTCCTTCCCAGGCAGCGTAGTCAAGTTGAATAGGATCACCTCGTTCAAAGGCTTCATCCGCCTGTTCTCCAGGCCTTGCTCTTACTGGATATCTATCTTGAACCCAGTGCTCCTGGTAGTACCTACCACCCGATAAAATGAGACCGCTGGGGTCTACAAGTAAGACTCCATCTACATTTTGAATCTGTCCATCAATATCACCCACCTGTTTTCTCACAAGGCGACATTGAGGATATCCACTACCCACTACAGCGTTAATGACAGGAAAAGGGTCCAAAGCGAATTTAACATCTTCCACCATGCCTGGAGCCATACCACGCATTTCAGGAAGACCCACCCCGCGAATAGCGTTTCTGACTTTTTCACCAAGTGCGGTGCCATCTGGGATTGTTCTGACATATTCCCACATGGTGGCCCCATTACTACATGTCAAACCACTGTTAATGAAATAATTGACACCGAGAGGCTTGAGACCTGGCATACCTCGTGTGAAACCAGAAGAGGGTCCTCCGAAACCGATCATATCACCATAGTATATAACACCTTTCACAGCACCCACTACATCACTCAAATTATCACCACGACGTACTCCAATAGAAGCGGGTGGTAACATCTCATCTGCGGGATTGTAAGAAGGACCAAGAAAACCAGGACCGGAAGCCGGTTTTATCGGTAGGACATTTGGCCGATTATCGTTACCCATTTGGGTTGTCCCAGCTGCACTCATCTTAATCTAAGTGGGTATAAAACCCGGTGGTGTAAAAACATATAGTCATGAGTTCCCGACTAACCGTGGCAATTCCTACAATGGACCGATGGGCATTCCTTAGTAAACAGTTACCCGTCTATCTAGACCACCCCATGGTTTCCTGTGTTATAGTCTGTGATGAGAACGGTCACGACATTAATGAAATCTGTGCGGCAGGTCTGGATTTAAATCCGAAGTTGCGTCTATATCAGAATGATGAAGTACTAGGTGTCTATGGTAATAAACGACAGTGCCTCATGAAGGCGCCGACGGAATATGTCGCCGTATTTGACAGCGACAATTTCTTTGATGAGGCCTATATTGATACTGTGATGGGGTGTATACACAGAGATAATCTGGAAAATAATTACACAACTATATACTGCGCAGCGGGGAATGAGCGTCTAATAATGGATACGGGTCAAGTCGAGAACCGTATCAAGCATTTCAGTGGACTCCTCATTCATCGCTCCAATTGGAATCGTATCTTGGAAACACCTGCGTGGAATTTCCTATTGAATGATGGTAACGCCGTGTGGCCTACATCCGTTGTCAAACACCTACCTGAACTTGAAGAAGAGAATGTCGTAGGAACGGACAGTATTTTGGCCATGCGTATGGCCATTCAGGCGGGATACACATTATCTGTGGAGCCTGCCTTATCTTATATACATACTGTCCATGACGGGTCACATTGGACCCAGAATGCAATAGAGTCTTATAGACTTCTCTCATCTCATCCAACGGGATGGAGGGTATAAAATTACGCGTTATAATTAGAATGCAATTATTTGGGAACGGAAGTTCTAGGTTGGATACCACGCTACGGCCTATTTGTTTTGGAATAGATAAGGCTGTGACGAAAACAATAGCTGGATCCGTGGGCCCCGTGAAGTTTAAGAGGTATGAACATATCTTGTACATCATGGCACAACTTTCCAGAATTGTATATTGTGATACGGGCATCATGTGGTATGTGATTGAAAAATCGCTAGGTATGTCCAATGATATTGTAAATAAAATTATAACTCAATATGATAGGATATATCTAGGTGAAAGAAGGAAACCGGTTACATCACAATTAGGTCCACCGACTACCATGGAATCGTATTCCCTAAAACCCGGTTCAGGGCAAAACAAGTACGCCACATATATTTCAACACATGAAGATATGACCTGTCTTTTCATAAATGCGAGCAAACTAAACAAAAGGCCAAATCTAAATAGTATCTTAGGATCTAAGGATGTCATTGTTTCTTTCAAAGGTTCAAGTACCGCTGCCAATTTTAAGCATGATCTTATGTCTCAATTTACTTCTGAGGATATCGGGACTATTTTGGACAAGGGTGGTCTGAATATCAAGGTAGCTGATGGTTCTAATAATAATTATGTAACCGGTGCATTTGTTTACCCGCTTGTTCATGCGTGGAATGTTCTGACTCGTGCTTTGACTGAACACTGTAGTACACCTGAGTCACGCCTATTTCTGACTGGCCACTCCCTTGGCGGTGCATATTGCTCTCTATTTGGATTTATTTTGGCCGAGGCGAAAGTAAATGGTGCCGCTTATATGAATAATATCAAATCTATTCATATCGTATCGTTTGGTGCACCCACAATCTTAGGAGATAATGCACGTAATACATTTAATCGCCATCTTGATAATGGGCTTGTCACTGTAGACCGCGTTGTATCACAAAAAGTCCCAGCACGTTCAGCATCAACACAAATTCTTGTAGGAGGGCCAGCAGGACCAAATAATGTGATTCCCACAATTCCCGCACGATTTTCTCACCCTGGATTTAGGCCTCTAGCCACTGAGATTCGCCCTGAGGCAGGCGGTCGTCCTTATTCTATTGAAAATATCCGCAGTTTTTACGGCGCACCCTCTAAAACCAGATATCGTGAACCTACTACATGGCCATTCCCTGAAAATATGGCACTCGGTGATAGGAAAATGAAAGCAGAATTGGCTAATATCGTAGGGAATACCTTAAAGATCCAATCCACAGATGTAATGGAAGAGGGTGATGTGGTCATGCCAAAGGATTTGGCGGTACCCATAGAAGAAGGGGATGAAAATCCCGGACCGCCTGAAGGGCAACTGGGCAATCCTCCACTACAAAAAGGTGGGTTAGGATTTACAGAAGCCAAGCGTATATATGATAAACAAACTATGGAACACCTCCCTAATTTTATTAGTGTTGCGGGTTCTGCCTACGCATTCGCTTTTGCCCACGCCGAGTATTTAGGTATGTTCTTTGCTGGCGGATTCCGTGCTCCAGGAATGAAAAACCCTGCGAATAAGAACACTGGTACTGCATATTTTGCACTTGGAGATGATGGTGTTATGTTTGAATATGTAACAACGACGGGTGGTAGACGTAAAACTCTTAAAGGTCGTCGTAAGAATATACGTAAAAACAAGAAATATTCTAGGCGTCGTATCTAGTGTATTACGCAGTAGCGCTTAATATTTAATTTAATCGCAATGTAATCGCAATTAAATTAAATAATGAACGGTAGTGTAAGTGTCATACTTACTGTCTCCTACGTTTATTCTTATTCTTACGAGACTTTCTACCTCCTTGTCTTGCCTGTTGTGGTGGAAATGCTACCCTATTATTATTACGGCGAGTATTTACAACAGGGGCGGATTCAGGAGATTTAGGAATAATGCTACTGAAACGGCCCATATTGGCACTTGTGGAAACAGGTGGTGTCCTAGGGCTATTAGCAGGTGTTGTACTAGGGCTATTAAGTGGCGTCCTTATGGTTAGAGGACTAGGAGTTCTCTTATTAAGGTCAAAAGTCGGGTTTAGTGTATTCATATTAGGGCCATTACTGGCAAGAAAGTTCTTATTTGCCTTTGTAAGTATTCTCCTAGTATTTCTAGCCACATTTGTCATACCCTTATTACCAAGAGCCCGAGCCAATGGATTCAATACTGTATTTTGACTCATTCTAAATTATGCGGAGGATAAAAATTGAACTCCAGTGGCAACTTAGGTATATCATAGAATAGAATGCCAAGACCTTTCAATGAACATATTCTCTGGAAAGGTAAGATACAGGAGTCAAACTACCCTGCTCCTCTAAGAAAACCACCCATGGATCTTCCAATAGTAAACCATATTGTCGGAGGAACAATTTACGATCCGAATATTTATAGAAATATAAATAAGTCCTACGCCGCATATAGTGCCGAGTACTGGAAAGGGGTTTTGGAGAGGCGGGCCGAATATCGTAAAATAAATGCCGTTCCACTAAATAACTATATCGTGAAGTATTAAACGCTTAATCCATCTTTTTAACAAGTACAACGGTCTTATTTGTAATGGGTAAGACTCTCTTTTCACCAAAGTCGCTGACAGGCTCAAATGTCTGTATTTTAGGATCTATGATTGCCTCTTCTGCGCTTGGTAACATGGATCCCAGACCAGATAAAATATCATTGGCTATTTGTCTTTCTCCGATAACTTCGCATATCATAAGTATGGTATTGAAGGCCAATAGACTCTGCGAAGTACAAGTCTGAACAACAATACATTGGCCCTCGTGGAGTGATTTTTCGCCATTCTGGGATGGTACAGTCCTAGAAGCCCAAATGCGATGAATGAGACCCTTGTAGGCAGGCATGCGAGCCAGGATCCGTGCACAGCAATCTAGAAACTGTGAGACTTCCCGCTGATTTGTCATCAATTTCCATTTTTCTTGTATAAAAAACACATGTTGATGGCCATTAGGATCCTGTAGCTGTACAAGATGGTCTACGCCATTCAGACTCTGTTCTTTAAAGAACTCCCGGATACCTTGTTCATCGTGTATTATACAGATCCAATCTGCGGCGATTAAAGTGGCTCGCATCTTATCTAACAGGGCACCCAGTCTACGTTCAAAAGCGAACCCGGCAGCCGAAGCGGCGGCTGTAGCGGTAGCCGAAGCGGCGGCTGTAGCGGTAGCCGAAGCGGCGGCTGTAGCGGTAGCCGAAGCGGCGGCTGTAGCGGTAGCCGAAGCGGCAGCGGACATTTTATCTAGTCTGGTCAAAATCAGATTAGATAAAATACCTAATAATTAATAGATATGTCTATGCTAAAGAAAATTGCGGCTGTACTTATATTCGCTATATTTTTATTTATAGCAATCAAATGTTATAATTATATGTCCACAGACGGATTTAATGACGCTGGACCTATAACTGGGTTTGGGTGCCCCAATGGATGGCAACAAGAGCCTAAAGACAATAGCAATGGTAAATGTATCGCCCCTTGTACTCCTGGAAATAATCATTCTCAATCATTTGCATATGGGCCTGATACGGGTGGATTTCCATTAAATAGGCGTTCTGGATATGATTACTGTATCGATACCAATAACGGGTCTGATCAAAGTCAGGCATTCAGTGCAAAGTCAGCAACTGTTGGACCTACGCAAGTGTCGGAGACCCCTGCCGCAGCTGTTCAAGCGCCTGTGACCGCCCCAACAATGACACCCGACGCCGGTATACCCTATACCTGTCCCGATGGCTTCTCACAAGTCAAGACGAACCCAACCAGTGGCACATGTTCTGCACCATGCCCCCCTGCGAATAATAATCCTAAATCATTTGCATACGGCCCTTCATCTGGGGGATATCCTGTAAGCAGGCGTACAGGAAAAAGTTATTGTGCTGCGTCCAAAATTACAAATATGAGGGGCGAATTCATTAAAAGAACGCCTACTGTTCAACAGTATAAGGAGGGGTTTGAGTCACTGAGTACATTAGGCAATATAGAGGGTGTAACTGTTAAAAACATACCCAAGATTAAAGATGTCGCAATAAATGCCGCAGAAGTGATGACTGATAAACTAGAGGCTAACACCGTAGGATTAAATGTAACATGTGCTTCTGGTGATAAGCCAAAGATATCTTATATTCGTAATTCCAAATTTGCGACATCTTCAAAAGATATTAATACCTTGAAGGGTGTGAGGGGTCGTAAGCAAGACTTTTCCTGCTCAGAACCTACACAGAATCAGTATATATTCAACCCTTTCACTGAAACATAATTTCTCTACCGCTTATTATTTAATTTAATTGTAATGCTGTCTAATGCAATTAAATTAAATAGCTTTTTAGAAGAGACTTCACTAGCGTCTCTTTAGAGTCTTACGCCTACCACCAATAGGTGATACAGGGTCTTGTATACGTTGTTTATTCAATGGTACTAAACATGTGCCGCTCATAGTCATAACCATATAGGTGGAGTTATCATCACGTCCAACTTCGGAGACATCGGTGTGAAACGCCACAACCTGTAGAGTTTCTGGATATGTTTTTTGAACTTTCGCATTAAATTCATTCAATGCCCGAGTCTGTAATCTATCAACTGCCTCTTGAATGAGTGTGTTTTTGCCACCAAGCATAGCCCCAAACCCGGCAAATACACCGCGTATTAAGGAAATAGATTCAACTTGATTTAATATCACAGTACCAACAGCCGTATATTTAGTCTCATCATATTGGTTTGTTGTCAATAAAGTTAACGGCATTCCTTCTATTATCGCTTAGTATTTGTTTCTCTTCTTTAGAGTTTGGCGCTTATTTCTTTTAGCAGACTTCTTTTTGCCTCCTGCCAACCCTGTCAATTTTCTTGTCATACGATTCCCATAAACGATAGGTGCCGCGGCATTGCTTGTTTGCTTGTTTCTACCATATCTATCCTGTAATTCTTTACTAATTTTATTAAGAGCTAATGGATTTAGATCTGGACTAATTTCCATTTTGTTTACTCCCACCCCCGCTTGTTTAGCCATCGCACGTTCTGCCTGTGCTGCTAGGACATAATTATAATTGGCAGCCCTTTTCTTAGCCATAATATTGGGATTATATTCATCCTCAGCCTCTTCTAACCAATCCAAATTTGCGTTTGTGGGATTTCTGCGTGTAACTCTAATTTGTGATAATCCCCGTGATAAATTATTCGCATTTCTACTATTTGATGCTGCGGCAGGCCCTGGGCGTGAACTTAAAACGCGTGACATATCTATAATTTATTTATATTATAAAATTGAATGAATTCTATTGAAATACAATGACACACCTAAATGTCTATTGAAACCTTCTTAGAATCTGCGTGGCTGGAGAACCATGAAGCTCTTAGTAAAACTGTGGCGACTTGCTCGACATGCAATTCATCCTTTGATCAGTGGGAAAATCTGGATGTAAGCACATGTCTCAAATGCGGGACTATAATATCCCGTTGTCTTGATCTCACAGCCGAATATCGGTACTTCAGTAACGACGACAGAGGTGGGGGGGATCCCTGTCGCGTGGGTGCTCCCCAAGACAATCGTTTCCCAGAATCTAGTCTCGGTACAGTAATTCTTCCAACGCAGAGTGGAGGGTCGGCAAATACGCGCTGGTCCATGAATAAGATTCGCAGATATCACACGTGGAATATGCTACCCTACAAGGAACGTAGTCTTCTCCACGTGTTTGAGACCCTACAGATTACGGCTACGAATGAAGGTCTAGATACCGGGATCTTGGATCTGAGTAAAGAGTACTATGTGGCTCTCACGGCGAATTGCCAGAAGCGTGGTCTGTCTAGATCAGCAGTTCTAGCCTCCTGTGTCTTCTCGGCCCTCAAACAGTCGGGACAACCCAGAAAGCCCAAAGATATCGCAGATATGTTCCACATTAAAACGAGCGATTTCACCAAAGCCTTCAAATATGTCCAGGAAGTCCTTGCACTTGCGCATCAAAAGGGGCAACTCAAAGGGTTCTCCGGCTCTCCTGCCGCCCTACAGACTACACGTGCTTCCCATTATATCGCACATCCACTCAGTAAATTACCCCTCAAAAGGGCCGAGTTCTCTATAGCCCTCGCCTTGAGCACATCCATTGCAAATGCTGCCGAAGACCTTTCACTCTGTGCTGAGCACATGCCTCCCTCTCTTGCTGCAGCATCCATCGCGGAGGCCGTACAACTCAAAGGTCACAAGGATATTGCCATTGACACGATTGCCAGCTTTTGCGATGTATCTGCTGGTACTCTTATAAAGTGCTGGAAACGTCTAGAAGAGACTAAGAAGCAATGGGCTGGCTTATGTGGGATTGATTCATCAGGCGTCGCTTAAATATTAAGCCTTACTAAGTAGAATGGGCGCAGGTTCTTCACTTCCCAAATTATATACATCAAGAATCACGTCGCAAGACCAACTTACCGCCAAAACGGAAGATATTACAAAAATGGCGAATGAACTTTTCAGATTCATGTATACACAATATGAATTGAAGGAAGTCTGGGATATTGCAGCTAATCCTGAAGAATATATTATCGCCTTATCATCTATGATTGAAAAGCAATTCCACATCATCGGATTCACAACAGATAGAACTACCTCTGGTGAGATTTACTTCGTAAAGAAAAAGGAACTAGATAGGAAAATGTCTGAGAAAGGCGAGCAACACAAGAAAAACGCCAGAATCATAGCATTTTTCTTTGTTCGCGTGTTCCAGATTCTCGGGGCAATGCTGCTTGTTATAAAAGATAATACATTGGATTTAACTGCGAAGAAAGACGAGACTGAGAGGCCCATTTTAGGGCAAGCGTTACCCAGAACATTTTATCCGAGGCAGTATGGCGGAGCCATTTCTGAGGCTCTAGGACCCTTTGAATTCTTGAAGCGAATTTTGGATAACATCACAGAAGAAGATCGTCGCCTTTTTTCATCCCCTATCAGTGAGCCGACGAAAGTCTACAGAATTAGGAATACGAATGCATTTTTTAAATTCATACCCGCCACAAATGAAATCACCATGGAGTCAGTCAATACGCAGATGAGGCCAGAACTCTTTATTGCCGTGAAATATCCAAATAAAAAGGAGGTAGCCTTGCCTTTCAAGATTCAGGTAGATTCTATGTATCCTGTTAGTTTCTCAAGGGATGTAACCGATAAAACGACCCTTTTCAATGTGAGATTCTATATTCCTTCAAAGGCTGCCGATGGCAGACAAAAAGTAATTGATGAAAGCAAAAAAATTACAATTGACCGTGTAAATCAACCATCCGATTCTACAGCCATATCGTATCAAGTACTTCTCAAAGGTGATATTGCCGGTATTATTGCGTCAAGTGGATTCAAGGGATCACGTGACCTCCGATACATCTTGGAAAAATGGTTGTTTGTAAATGCCGCAACTACAACCGGCGAACAGATTGAGTTGTTGCATAAGTTTGAGCGAACGGCCGATGCAGACGAAGAAGATTTTCAGAAACGATATGGGGAAGATACGGATAAGAGATTATTAAGCGCAGATAAAATAACGAACCCGTCCATCAAGGATAATTACAAGGCCTTACTGGATAAATCTATGGGGGCACACTGTATTAAGAGGGCTACACAATTACTCGATGCCCTAAGTATCGAAAAGGGTCTTCATGGTGATTCTCAGACACATATCTGTAAATTCAGCGCCCCTGGAATAACGGAAAGGGAAATCAGTTTTGATGCATATAAGCCTACTAATTCTCTCGCACAGCTTTATGGTAAGGTTGATATGTTAAAGTTTGATGAGTCTATGAAAATTATAAGCGCATTCATTCCACCACAAGGGTCAGAGGCAAGGTCTCTTGGTACTACCGATTTGACAGATAAGGATCCTGAAAGGGATAGCATGAAAGAGGCTATAAAGCGTATGCATGCGGCATTTGATGTTCTAAATATGGATAAGGACAATTTGACTAGTTTTCATGATATCAAAATAAAGAAACCCGAAGAATGTAATACCGGTGAATCGATACGTATTGAGAATCAGCGTTTGCTAAATAGCCTAAGAGATGTATCTCAAGAACTCTTGGGTTATCATGTGAATAATATCATTGAAATCACAAAATTCTTAAAAAGTATATTCAATATTTCACAGAGGGGAGATAGTAGTTGGGAGGTAAAGGGGATTAATAATAATGTACTCTTTGCTGGATTCCCAGTGTTGGATATATTGACGGACCAGGCAAGAGAACTTCTACTAAAATATTATTCTGGCTGTGAAACCATTTACCAGAAAGGTGTTGAGATTTGGAAGCAGGATACTAAGTCCAAAAAAGCGGCTGTACCTGTGGCTGTACCTGTGGCTGTACCTGCGGCTGTACCTGTGGCTGTTGCGCAAGTTGCGGCTGCGCCTGAACCCATGCCCTAAAGAATATCTGAACTCGGGACAGACCCCAGCCACTTTCCAGGAACCCACCGAAATGCATACATGGAGACCATACTATCTTGTCTCCATGCGCGCTTCTCATCCACCTTATCTGCCATCGTCACAAAGACCCAGCACGAGGGCAACTCCCGATCCAAGGCGTCTTCCCACGCCTTTATATGCTCGGCTGTCGCACAACATCCCCTCGGACCCTCCACCTTCACAAGAGGTAAGCCCGAACTCCTCTCTACAGCCTGATATGGTGTTAGAAGAATCCCGGTACCCTGCCGCATTCGTTTCACGCCAATATTCCCAGCCAGCCTACACCGTAGCCACGTAGTATAGACTGGAATATGAGGTAGGGGCAAAGGCAGGCCCTCTTTTAAGAACACATGTGCCTTTCGCCCAATACGGAATGTAATGAGATCCAGTGCCTCCAAGAGTTCACTGCCCACACCCTTCCCCCTCCAGAGTGGATGAATACAGAACCAGTCAACCATACCCCAAGGGGACGGCTTTCCACATCCGCCACTCAGCGAATTGGGATATGGGGCATCACAGCGGAAACTCGCCACACAACCCCTGAGCGTACCACCCGCATCTTTTGCCACAATCCAGATTGCGTGATTCAGAAGAAATGTAGAGCGTAACCACGCTACAGATATGCCCGTTTTCGCCGCTGCGTCAGCTTGTTCAAAGTGCTCATTCAATAGTTTCACCATACCCACCACATCCTCTAGAGAGCCGACTTTGATTCTCAAAAAACCTTGTCCATGCGTTGGAGCCAACTCAGGCCCAGGTATGGTGGCAAGGGCCAAATCTTTCTGTCTGATAAATGCGTCTAGCATGGTCGTAATGTTCAGTTTTCCCTTCCAGAACATATATACTTAACATAAAATTGAAATTTGTCGCCAGGCTTTGAACGCAAGCCCGGGTAAAGTAGAATGTCGTACATACACACATATTATCTTCAAGGTTTCATCAAAGCATCGGAAATTAAGACCGTTGATCTAGAGCCCAGACCGAAGCGATGCCAGATGGCTGATTGCAAGGCGAAACTGTCTTTGACAGATTCACCTTGTAAGTGTAGTCAGATCTTCTGTATGAAACACCGCCACGCAGAGTTACACTCTTGTACGTACGATTTCAAGGGCGAGTCCGATGCCCGCCTTAAAAAAGAAATGAATGAGGTAAGGGGGCAGAAGTTGGAGCGGATATAGTTGCGTATTTAAATTGTGTATATTAACTGAGACTATAATTATAATATGATAGACTTGAGTGATTTTGAAAAGAAGGTTTTTTCACAAAATGGAGAGGATGGAGTTACTATAATGCTCGTTGAATTGATATACAACGGTGATAATACTGATAAATTTTATGTAGAATTTGGTGTTCAATCCGGATATGAATGTAATACAAAAATATTAAGAGAAGTATATGAGTGGAATGGATTACAAATGGATGCGGATAATGAAAAACTCAGTATTAATTTAAGAAAAGAATTTATAACTAAAGAAAATGTCGTGGATTTATTTAAAAAATATAATGTTCCGATGAATATAAATGTCTTATGTGTTGATATTGATTATAATGACTTTTATTGTTTGAATGAAATATTGGCGAATTATAAATGTGATATAATTATCTGTGAATACAACGCAACCCATGCAGCGAATGAAGATAAAATAGTAATTTATAATAAAGATGCTTATTTCGACGGTACTAATTATTTTGGCGCATCATTATTATCATTTGATAAGCTAGGAAAGAAGTACAATTATTCTTTAATTTATTGCGATAAAATGGGTGTGAATTGCTATTTTGTTCATAATGATATAATAAAAGAGAAAAAATTACAGTTCAAAAACATGGGAGATATTGCGCAAATATATAAACCAGCCCGATACGGTCATGGTCCTAATGGGGGGCATAGCCAAGACCCATATAATAGAAAATACGTATCATTTGATGAACTAATGTAAGAACCTAGTCCAGATCTGCCTCAGTCATATTGTAGATTTCCTTCCTGACCAGTTTCGGATAGACGTATTTATAGTAATACATATCGTCTTCCGTGGGAACATGGCTAGTAGCCAACTGGACCATGGTGCCAGGACTTGTACCAAACCCCTCATACATCGCATGTTTTAGCATTACAAGTGCCAAAACGGATCCTATTAAAAGTACGAAGAGTATCAGCTTCATCTACTGTTTAATTTAAATAGTTTAAATAGAATGGCAAGGTCAAGAAGCTCAGGCCCGTCTATGCCGATGACAGGACTAGGTGTGGGCGCAGTAGCAGTGAATAGCTGCCCGGTTGATAATCAGACACTTTTTTGTAAGGCCTCGCGTTTATTCCAGATTATTTCTTGGATATTTGGAACGATGGTAATGATATGGGTACTGTATATATTTCTTGATGTATATGTATTCTCAAAAGGCCGTGGTAGGGGGAAGAGTTTATTCTAAGGTCTAAGGTCTAAGGACAAGAATGTGGGTGAATGGAACCCTCTTAAATGTATCATCCGAATTATACGAGTGAAGCCATTGCTTAGCAGTCGTATAATTCGTAATTTGTACAACGTTAAGTGTTATATATATCTTACTTGTACGAGTACGAAGTTGCATTCTGACTCTGTCTCCCACTCTGAATCTATTCCGAAATTGACGTTCAGTGAGTGGATGCATAATGCGGTCTTCCTGACGCCAATGAGAAGAAGTATTTCTGGTATCTTGATAAAGATTTTTGGTGCCCAAAGGCACGTGCTCGGCAGCAGCAGTAGCCTCCATTCTTATACTTATCTCTAGACTAATCTTTAAATTATCTATCAAAGGCTTGAATATACATTGCGACAATGGAAGGCGACCATCTTCCCATCATCTTTGTCTCCCTGGGGTCAAACCAGCGCAAGGCGTCCTTCTCCTTCTTATCACGCTTCATGCGGGCGAAGAATTTGGGATGTTCTAGGAGCCACGCAAACCATTTCAGACCTGCCTGAATAGCACTCGTAGGTGCCATGGCCTGAAAAATGTGGTACTGAAAGAACCAATTAGCGGGGTAGTCCTTCTCGCGATTCTGATAGACCATCCCCGTGTGCCTGAGACCATGAAGAGCCTTCACATGCGCCTCCTCAAATACCTCGCGCCGGACATTTTCCTCTATCAGCTTCACAACAGGTGTCCTGGGGTGCTTCAAGGCGTCTTTCCCCTCCATCTGCCCCTTGGGAGGCTCCCATGCCTTTGCGAGGTTATGGTCTCCCGTCCGCTTTACTACGAGGAATCGCTTTGCATCAAAGGGTACTCCCTCCTCGTGTACAAAACAGGCTGCGCGTAAAAATACCCGCCAACCCTCCGTAGGGTGCTCTACGTAGAAGTAGCCCTTCTCGGGGTCAAAAGGCAGATATTCCTCACCCCTTATGAGACCGGGCTGAAAAACATCTAAGATGGGTGGGATTCGTTGAGCCATGCCTCTAACGTAATATGGTATTTTATGAATCAATAAAATAGCCTAAATATAGATTGTTAGATTAAATCAATGAGGAGGCCGCCGTCATATAGCGACTCCTACTTAGCCAGAACTGTTAACATACAAGGTACTTTGACTTTGACGCCTACTCTGGAACCTCTCGTAATTCCGGCTGATATATATCCACCCACACTCAAACTAAATGAGGTTGTTGATGAAAACAAACCAATTGATCATAGTTGCATTATATTCATAATAAAAGGAAGTCTCCATCTCTTTTTCATATCAATGTTTGAGACTATATTCTATTTTTTGTATGTCAGTCAAAGTGAAAACCAGGGGATTCTAAATACTATTGATAGCTATTATAGTCCTATCGTCCAATCGTGTAGCGATTGGACAAATATATCCAGAACTCTTATTGGATTTATCTTACATGAAGAATTCAATAAAACTGCTATTGACAATGATGGACATTCAGCCGAGATTTCTCGGAGTACGTTCAATACGGGACTTCTACATCAATCAATATGGTATTCGGTAGCGTCTCTCGGAATCTGTCTAGTCATGGTTGTAATAATCTGGTTTAGAAAGATCCATGTGAAATGGCAAAAACTCATGCTTGAGCATTTGGCATTTGTTCTGATTCTGGGTCTCTACGAGTATTTTTATTACGAGGCAATTATTTATAAATATGAGACCATATCAACTGCTGAATTAAATAAGTATATCGTGGATGGATTGTATCAATGTGTCGCTAGGTAAAATATGGGGGTAGTATAGGTATGCCATCGCCTAATAATTTTTATTATACTAAACTAAGACCTAGAACTTTAAAGCTAAGGGGGTTCCCCCCTCCAAATACAAATACAAATGCACGAACTAGAAGGCTACGTGAACTTAATCATAGACGTCATTTAAATGAATTAGCCAAGGCTGGATATACATATACTAATGAGAATAGTTCTAAGCATACAAAGATTAATAGACAACCTCTCAGAATAAATACTTCTCCACTGGCAAAACAAAGGTCCGTGAGAACTATAAGCTTTGGTAATAAACCAATAAATGGTCTAACTCGTGCTAACAAGACAAGAATTGAACTTCTTAAACAAATATACAATCATAAAATCAAAAGGGTTGTTCCTAAACTAGCCAATATAAGTCTAAATGAATTAAATGCGTTAAATACAACGAATATGACGACAGGAGAACTACGTGAATTACTTATCGCATTAACAGGTGAGGAAAAACTGACTTTAATTCTTGGGGCTAAGTAGATATGAACAATAGTACAAGGAAACAAAATTCACTTTCGAAACTTCAAAGGAAACTTTATGAAATTAATAAAGTCATTAAAGAGACTGAGTTATTAGTAAATCTAGGTACGTTTTCAGGAAGTGTGCCGAATAAGATGTTAGATGATTTTAAAGATAAAAGAAAAGGGTTAATTGAAAAGATTGATGCTAAATTACTGAATACGGCTTACCCCGAACTCAAGAATTTGCGTCATGGCAGAGCCCATGGCAAAACTAGAAGGAGATTATCCTTTTCAAACTCTACGAGATGATCTCGTTTTACTTCTCTTATTTCTATTCCTTCTAGTTTTACCACTACCACCACGACTAAATGGCCAAAATGGTAGGCATACAGAGTCTCCAGGTACACATGTTGAATTATTTTTTATATGATTTATATTATTCTTACGTGCTCGTTGTAAGCTTCCTGGAGGTAATTGTCTCATAGCGCGTGGAATAATACCATTCACCCCTTTAGTTCGTACAGTAATATTCTTTTTAGTATTACCCCACGGATTACTATATGTTCCTTCTGCTACTCTAAGACTCGCTGTCTTAGAGAAACCCACACTCTTTTTTGTTCTATTGGGCTTTACAGTTGGACCTCGTATTGTATAAAGGGGATTAATAGTATTAGGCATTTACTACTTTCACTAGATATTAAATGAGAAAGGCTCTAAGGATGTGTAAACATCAATACATATGCATATTCAAACCCAGCCGTTATTAAATCAATGTAGCCATTGTAATTCCACCCAGCATTCTGTGCCAATTTAACCATTTCATGAATATCTTTCATATTCATCGTGTGACGTTGTCTTCTTACCGACTTATCTTTGAATCGGAATGTCTCCCTAAATTCCGCATCCGGGTCTTTCAAATCAAATTCCGCCTCATACGAGAACTTGTCAAACTCCACTTTACTTTTGGTTATACGTTTCTTAGAATATTTCTGCATACTTATCCCCGTAAAGGGTGATGCAGACTCCAACATCGGATCAAATTTGTATTTATTTACTACTTCAATCGCAAGTTGTCCCCCTGGTCGTATCCAGTGAAACAAGTTGCGAAAAAGACCCACTGTGTCACCGGCATAATACGCTGTGAAAAAGAGCAGGCACGCATGACTGAATTGCCCAGGCGAAAACGTGAATTCCTGCATCATATCTCCCTGAATGAATTGTACGGCCTCACGCTGGTCTTTAGGGAGATCTGCCGCCAAGATAGTAACATTCCGAGCCCGCCGGAGCATATATTCGCTCTTATCAAGACCAACCACCGAATTCACTCCCTGTTTGGCGAATAGGACCGTCGCAATTCCCGTCCCACACCCACAATCCAATACGTCCATACTGTCAACGGATGTCGTTTTCTTCCACTGAGTCATTATAAGTGCTAATTCTCTCGGGTATCGGCCTGCGAGTTGCGTCAAATTATCATACACGGATGCATAGAATTCATCAAATAATTCATCATTTTCAAACCAAATAGTCCTAGATAATTCAGAGTCCGTAATACCATGAGGATTTGAAAATCCCTCTTTCCCATACAAAAAATTAGGATGTATGGTAATGACATCATTACCATAGCGATCCTCCCAGACAAGCCATAAATAATGAATACAACCGAAGGCTAGCATTACAATCATTATCCATTGAAATACTGTGAAGCCATTCACGTCCTCCATCTGTTTTCAGTGCTTATAATTCTTTATTACGTTTCTTCCTACATGTCCGGGCCTTGATTGATTTAGTACAACCGCTTCTATGTGTCTTGAGAGTCTTACATAGCGACGAATATTTACATCGGTTCAAGAGGTTCAGATGACTTTCCATTCGACATCTGAGTTTCCAGAGCCACCGTATAACGGCTTTCCGGCTATTCAGACTGTATCCGGCTGCATTCTTATGCCAGGATTTACGCCATTCTGGAAAGGGGAGTGTATTCCCCAGACTTGTCCAGAATCGCCTATAAAGTGGCAGTCTCTCTTCTGGCGATAAACAATTCCATCTGTTCTTTTCTTCTCTGGTTTTCAAATCTTCACAAGGAGGCCCACCAGGAATTGCTACAGATGCTTTTGCAGATTTAGAAAGTGGATGGAGTTCGGCGATGGAAAAGAGGAAGTCCCATCCAGGGAAATCTGTCTGAGAACACCCTGAGGATAAGATATCTTTGTAGAGACTGGCCACTTTTTCAAAGGATGGGTCTGGTACGACATTCAGTTTCTGAGAACGGAGTTTTGCATTTACCTCATTGTGAATTCTCCATAACCACCGGGTCAAAGAATCTCTAGAAGCCAAGGCTGGCTCTAGAGGGTCCTTTTCCATATATTCGGAGAGACTGGCGCGACAGAATTTACAGGGGAGCACAAAGGGTAGCATTTCAAACATATCTCTTACTGCCTTCTTGTCAGTACGAGGTATATAGCCGAACGTAATGCTATGTAGGAGTCGCCAACCGGAAGGTCCCCAAAATCGGGTATCCATCTATCTAACGACGATTTTTTCTTGTTTTATTCTTGTATCGCTTCTTTCCACCCATCTGTGCTGGTTGTATGGGTGCTGGTTGTATGGGTGCTGGTTCTACTGGCCCTTGTGATATTACGTCTACTAGTTTTTGTATAGCTGGAACCTCTGATACCTTACGAACTGCCGTTGCAGATGCACTCATACTCAAAATATATTCGGGAAGGTGTCCAATATTCTTCATATGACCAATTTTCACATCAATCAACATTTCAGTACCCTCCGGTGCATGATTGACAAGCTCCTTTTTTAAAGATAAAATCATGGAGTTTTGAGTCTCCGTCAACTTCTGTTGTTTATTGACCGGTGGGAGTTTAGCAGCAGATCCAAAGAATCCAGATGGCTTTGCAGGGGGTGCTTCAAATGACACATTCACAGACATTGATAAATGGACAGTCCCAAGAGACTCGTACTTGGCAGGGTCATATGAGTTTTTCCGCGTGTTTAATTGTATTTTCCTATTCGTATTCATCTACTTAGATCATATATCTTAGATGCGTCCACCACGAAGTCTGAGAACAAGGTGGAGGGTGGATTCCTTCTGGATATTGTAATCTGACAGAGTACGACCATCCTCAAGCTGTTTCCCAGCAAAGATGAGCCGTTGTTGATCGGGAGGGATCCCTTCCTTATCTTGAATCTTTGCCTTAATACCTTCAATTGTGTCGGAAGACTCCACATCCAAGGTAATGGTCTTACCGGTCAAAGTTTTCACGAAGATTTGCATGGTTATATTCTACCATACAAATTGTCGTTTAGATATCCTTAAAAGCAAAGGGTCAGCTTATGCCATACCAAAGGTGGGCTATGCCATACCAAAGGTGGGCTATGCCATACCAAAGGTGGGCTATGCCATACCAAACGTCTGCATGTTCAAAGGCGCCAAGAATGGCCGCACCGTAGATTGAGTACTCTCCTCAGACTTACACTTGACCACCGTAGGAGGGCACACTGGCCGAGGGCAAGGAGCCGGAGGTGCGCACTTCACGGGCGCAGGGCAATTCACTACTGGGCATCTAGGGCGAGGGCAAGGGGGGCACTCTCCCGCATCCTTCTTACAGGAACTGTTATCTATAATCACCGGCTGAGGCTTGGGGATACTGCTCTTTAAGACGTACTTACTCAAATCAGGTACAGGTGGGCACTCAGTCTTTAACATATAATTACTCAAATCGGGCATCAAGGCATTCGTAGAAGGCATCTGTGACTTCAGAATATATTTACTCAAATCAGGCTCCACCGTACGAGGGCAAGGTGCGATAGGCGCAGGAGTAGGAGCTTTACACCCGCATCGTGGCTTAGGCTTATTACATCTTCCGCAAACCGGAGGACCACTCTCTGAAGCTTCATCAGAATCTTCAAATCCTTCACCCATAACGCCTCGGAATCCACCCACGCGCACCAAAACAAATCCTGCCACACCCGTTCCAAGAAGTATTGCTATTGCTCCAATAATAAACATGTGAAATGTAGTGAACTTCATCACTCTTCTAACATAACCCAGGTAAAATCATTTAGCGTCCTGTTTGATACCGTTTATTTAAATTAATTGAAGTCATTTGCTCCACATTTGCTTTGTGGCATAAGCTCAATTGGAGCAGGAGGCGACAAGCAGTCAGGGAGAGTCCATCCCTTCCAATTTGGTGGAGGGCATCCACATGTCTCAGGAAGACCAGGGTCCATTGTTGCCCCCAGACGACCACATACCATCTTGGTGTGCCCACGCCACGAGTACGCGGGAGAAAGTGTAGAGTCCTCGGGAATACAGCCAAAATCCAAAGGGTCCATGCCGCGCTGCCGAATTTGGTCACATATGCCCTTTGCCCTCCTCTTCCAGTCCAAATGACCAGGTCGTATACTCTTATGTATGGCATCAGCCCTGTCATCCATCCCCGACATTCCACTGTCATAGGGTCCATCCACCTTCCCGGAATTACTTGGCTGTATCCCTGCCATACCAGGTGTGCCTGTCATACCAGGTGTGCCTGCCATACCAGGTGTGCCTGCCATACCAGGTGTGCCTGCCATACCATTCGCACCGAGATTGAAATTCTTCTGCATAACCACACTATTACCAGGTTGTTCACCAGGTACATTGTAGCCCATATCAAGAGTTACGCGGAACATTCCATTCTCCTTCAAATATTTGAACACATCCGGCGCATTCTCCTCGCCAACCAGTCCAGCCAACTGTTGCTCTGCCGGATTTAACACCTTTCCACTCCCCTGACCTGTCAATGGAGGGATTTCAGAACTAGGATTATCTAGAGCCGGTAAGATACTTTGAATATCTTCCTTGTATACCGGGATATCTAGGTCCGTCCAAATACCCTTATCCAACTTACTCAACATATCTGTCACATCTGAGTACATATTCTGAAGGTTTTTGATTCGTGACTGGATCACGGGGTCCACTGTACCACTCGCACTCAGAGTCAAAATCGCAGCGTACACACGATTCTGTAAGTCCTGTAGGTCATCTTTCGTGGCCTTCGTTTTAGGAGAACCATTCGCAGAACCATCCATATCCGTATAGCCTTCTATGACACCCGCCGTCTGGAAAAGACGGACCTTGCGTCGTAGGAAGGTGAGTGACCCCTCAATATCTGCCAAATCCTGCTGGGTCAAAGTAGAATCCACACCGGGATTTTTATTCAGCACAGCAACCTCCTGTTGTAGTTTCTGGCTGTCTGCGCGTAATTGAGTAAGAGGCAGGGCTACAGTAGGGTCACTACTGTTCGCAATACTGGCACCCTCAAACACCAGGAAACTCTTGATGCTATCATCCAAGAGCTTCATTTGCTGTAGATTAGCAGGAGTTGTGGAAGGATCCTTGAATTGGTAGGAACCGACCGACGCAGTTTGTGCATAAGGGCCAAAAGGGAGGCTACCAGGTACTGATGAATTTGGCTGTGCTTGGATTGGAAGTCTCTGTTGCTTGATACCCTTCGCAATTACAGGATCTGCTGCGGGAAGGTCATTGAATCCCTCCTTTTTTTCCATTACATCATCAAGAAGATGGGTACTTTTTATAATACATACCACTATCGCTATGAACAAAAAAAGATATAAGATCTGTGTTGTCTTCATCTCTTCCTATCATTTCCCTGTAAAATTGATAATGATAATTCCACCTTTATGACCAGAGTAGATAAAATGAAAACGGCGTATTCTATCGGTGAAACAGTGGAAATGGGTATTGATGAGGCTGGGCGAGGATGCTTCTGGGGGCCCATTGTAGCCGGAGCCGTCATATGGCCACCTGAAGAAGAATGGACTGATGAGCACCGTGAACTTGTACCCTTTATTCGTGACAGCAAAAAGACGACGAAGGCTGCGAGACCACGTATCGCAGCAGGCATTCAATCTCTCGCAGTAGATTGGGGCGTTGGATTTGTGACAAGCACAGAAGTTAATGACAGAGGCATGACGTGGGCAAATCAGGAGGCATTCAGACGGGCCATTGGCGCGTGTTATACGGGTCTAGACCCAGAATTGCTGCTCATTGACGGAGTACTGGGACTTCCTGATACACAGCTGCGCTATGAGTGTATTCCGGGTGGCGATGGTCTCTATATACCTATTGCTGCAGCGTCTATTCTCGCGAAACATGGTCGCGATTCCTGGGTGACCGAGTGGTCCAAAGAACATCCTGTCACCGCAGAACGATACGATTTACTGAGCAATATGGGATATGGCACAGTAAAGCATAGGGAGGGTCTGAAAAAATGGGGGGCCCATGAATTACACAGAGGGCTATTTATACGGAATTGGCTTTCCTAACTTTCCGGGTCCTACTGTCCCTAGACGGCGATAGACCCTTATACAAAATCGCTAAATCCTCGGCGCGACTCTTGAAGTCAGTCGTGAAATGTCCTCGGTCCTTGCTGACAAAGACATACTTATTGGGGCCTTTGAGACGTGTCATATATTTCACTACCTCGGCCGGATATACTTCTAAATCTGCCATATCCGTCCTGACCACTACAAGAAGTCTAGAGTGCCCATCATCCGGTATGTGTTCCATAGGACTCACTTGGGCCATTGCGAGTACCTCGGTCGGGTTTGTTCCGAGACCGAATTCTTTTGATTCAATGACAGACAAGGGTAAATCAAGATTTGTCAGTGTTCGTAATCCATCCACGAACGGTGATTCCATATACAGTCCACCTACGAGTCCCGGCTCCTTATTTACAGCCGCTGCAACGAGAAGTCCACCTGCAGATCTTCCATAGAGGGCTGTTGCTTTCGCTGGCACTCCGAATTCCTCTTGTAAATCCCGGACAGCCTCACACAGAGTATCCACAGCCACCTGCCGATTCACTCCCCTACCAGCGTGTCTCCAGCCATTGTCGTGATCTCCACTACCAGGAACTGCCACGGATGCAACTACCCAGCCGCGATTCAAAAGGGGTCTCCACCGCTTTATGAGATTCCCCACTTTTGTAGGAGTTCCATATGCCCCATATGCCGTTATAAGGAGGCCAGTTGGCTTGGTCTTGCTAGCATGTACGACAAAACAGGGGGCTTTCGTATTGAAATAGGAACAAATAAAAGGATGGGGTTTTGTCGGGGTGAGTGACCATCTTCCGGTAGTATGAATTGTATAGGGTTCATACCGTATATCTGAAACTTCTAGCTTTTCCGGCTCTCGGACATCGTTGGCCACTTCGCCCCAGACAAAGACCATGGCCTCGGCTTTTTCTACGTTGCCTAATTTCCAGATTGTTCGTATTCCGTGGGATCGTGTTACGGCCCAGCGCCCTTTCAGCGACAGGGATTCAAGGTATTCATCGGAAGGGAGTCCGAGAGATGTCTTGCCATTTTTTACCCAAGTATCGTGGGCCAAAGGAATGAGATGAGAGCCTTCTGCTACCCAGCTTAGACCATTATGAATAACATATCCCATGCTCTCAGTGACCAAATCGGTTTTTACGATGGCGACGGAGCCGTCCTCCACACGTCGTATTTCCAGATTATTGTCACCCTGGCCATCTGGAATCGTGTAAAGTGTTGTTATAGTGCCCGTTTCATGGCCTGGGTTCCATGTACAGACAGTGTTATATCTGGTATCCTTGTCGGAGCCCAGATATATTAGTGTACTTGACTTCTTCAGAAATGCCACGTAGGGCCCTACATGACTCACTTCATGAATGAGTGTTGGGGTCTTATTCGGTGTACTAGACATCTTGAAAACCTGGAGTCTAAATCGCTCATATCCGCCTTCCACTGGAATTGCGGCTGCAAAGAGTGTCTGCCTATCGTCCATATCCGCATCCCATGTTCGCAATGTCAAACCAGACTTATGAGTCCATATGTTAACGGGTGAGAAGACTTCGGATTTGGATGACCATCCTCGCCAACTGGATGCCGTTTCTGATGGCTTACTTGAGGTGTGCTCTAACTCCCGTGTGAAAGTGCGTATGAGTGGTCGTACCTTTGCCAAGGCTGTCGTGAAATGCTTATTCCCTTTTTCTACTGTTGCGTCCCATCGCGGGCCTTCCTGCGCTTCCATCCATGAGAGATCATTTTTCCAGGCCATGTAGCCCAGATCTCGTATGGATTTCGTATCACCCATCTTTGATGGCTCTAATTAATTGAATGATTATCGTTTTCCAGGACGTATATCTTTACAGAAGCCTGCGTCGCATTTGAATCGGATTGGACAATCACTGTCTGAATTACATGATTTGGCTACAGGTTGTGCTGCTTCAAGAAGTTTAACCGGTTCAGCCGCTTCAACCGGTTCAGCCGCTTCAACCGGTTCAGCCGCTTCAACCGCTTCAACCGCTTCAACCGGTTCAGCCGCTTGCCACATAGTACCGTCAAATGTATCAATCACACGCGGACTCTTCAAATATTCAATAATACACAAAGCCAATATAAGAGTTATACAGATTAAACCTAGTATTCTTATATTGTCATTCATTCTAATTAATCACATTTCCTTTATTGTCATAAGTATTCACGTTCCCATTCTCAATGAGATTCCAATATCCTCCAACAGATAATTGAAATGGTGCACTCAAATTATTCATATGATCGTACGGACCCTTGGACCCGGGAATAAACCACGAAGGTAACACATAATTTGCAACTTGAACACCTGTACCATTGGAACTAGATACATTATAATACAACTCCGAGACTGGGTCACAGATTTCTGCGATGATTGTCCTCGTTATGATGGCACCATTCATATTAAATTTTGTAGCATACGCCTTATTCCCACTAGGATTTATAGCCATCTCTAATAATTCATGCGAGACTACCTTTGAAATGGCAATACCCCCTGTCTTCGGCATCAATACATCATTATTGGAACCTTCTGAGAGAATCTGATTAACTGCCACGTAGGCCACTGAAACACCGTTTGAATCGGGTGGATTGTGATATCCATCGGCGCCCGGGATTACTTTTGTACTGTCATTTGTCAAATATATCTTCATAGTTGATGTTGTCGTGGGTGGCTCAACACTAGACGAATAAATCACAGTATATGGCTGTAGCGCCCATTCTTCACAGAATTGTATCATTTGTTGATTTAGACATTCTGCCATGGCGAGTCCTTGTTCCTCCGTTACTTGGGTAGTTGTATTGATGAGATAGACTTTTGTTGCTGTCACCGAGGGGCATATCGTGGGTGGAGGGCATATTTTAGGTGGAGGATATGTTGGACAGGCAGTACATGGGGGGCATTTAGCACATGGGGCTACAGGTGATTTAGGACAGGAAGGACATGATGGGCACTCCTTTTCGGGTGGACATGCGGGTGGAGCAGCACATGCTTGTGCGGGACACACGGGTGCGGGACAGACCATTTGAGGACATGGTTTCTGTACAGGTGGTAAGACGGGTGCGGGACACACCATTTGAGGACATGGTTTCTGTACAGGTGGTAACACGGGTGGTGAGTATATAGGCGGCATGGAATTCTGAGATGCCGTATTCATTTTAAACGTAGGACAATTTGGTTTACCTGGTGGACAGTATGCTAAATTAAATGTAAATGTATCATCGTATGGTTGAAAGTCGTATGAAAATGGCCCGAACTGAGGCATATCTTACTTTATAGTGTGAATTTATCTAACAGGGCTACCATCGTTTCTCACAATGGCTATTATGCCCTCCTCCGCAATAATCCTCCTCTTTGAAAAATGATTCTGATTTACAACATGTAGAATCATGATTATCCCTGGCATTCGGTAGGACTCTTCCTGTATTTACATCGTAGTACTGTCCACAGAACTTCTTACCGCATTCCCAACACCAACTCTTACCACAGCCTTTATGAAGATGAAATATATTATTTGAGTCGAGGCCACAAGCAAAAATATAATTACACGCTGCATCCTTCAAACACCAACGATAGCACCAAGGGCATTGTTTTGCATCGGATGATACTGGAGACATCTAACTACATTCAGAATATTTATACACTTAAATCACGTGAATATGCTGGCCAATTTTCGGTTGCTAACGCATTCACGGTGAATCTTGGTTTAGGAGTCTGATTATCATATGTCACTTGTTTGGGACTTGATGCAACGACTAAGGGTTTTCGTTTATATATGTATGTATAGATAATACATACTATAAACACTACTGTACAGACAAATGTGATAACTGAAATAATGATAATGTCATTCATACTAGGTCCTTTGGATTGTTGATTGGTCACACTTTGCGTCTGCGTTTGTGTTACGGTTACAGTAGTTATTACAGGGATAAATACAGTCTGTGTTACGGTCTGTGTGACCGTTTGAGTGAATACCATGGCATTTGTAGGTATTAAGATGGGAGTTGCCAATCCAGTTGGTGTTGCCAACCCAGTTGGTGTTGCCAACCCAGTTGGTGTTGCCAATCCAGTTGGTGTTGCCAATCCAGTTGGTGTTACCAATCCAGTTGGTGTTGCCAATCCAGTTGGTGTTACCAACCCAGTTGGTGTTACCAACCCAGTTGGGGGTGCCGTGAATCCACTTGGCACAGCTGTTATAAATGCCGCTGGCGTTCGCATATGCATCTTAGAAGATGATACAGATACAGTTGAAGAATGCGATGGTGAAATAGTACCAGATGGGCTTATACTCAAACCATATGGTAGCAACAAGAGACTAACAATATATACAAGAATCATCGTTGTGGGTGTTTATGTGCACAGGCCTATACAAAAAATCAATTTTTACATGGGATTCCAGGTCTAAACAATCGCGTATGTCTTTAGACATATGAAGCGTGTCGTATTTCTATGGAATCAGTCAAATACATATGGGCTCAGTCAAGATGCTGCTCTCATTGAGCACGCTATGAAGTCAAGTGGTGGAACGTATGAGTTCATTAAACTAGATCCTCTTCAGCCACCCACCAATGCCGACATCGTGATTCACCTGGAAATCCCTCACGCCGCTTGGATTCCTTGGGCGCCTGTCAATATCTGGATGGTCAATCCCGAGTGGTGCTCACCAAACTGGCTGCCTCAGGCGAGCCTATTTAGCCAAGTCTGGCTGAAGGAAGAATCAAGGATGCCAGAGTTCAAAGATCACTGTAATGCCGTCCATATACCCTGGGCCGTACGCGGCCCTCTCAAACCTATAGAGCGCTCTACACTGGGTCTCAGGCAGGCTCTCTGGGTTCTCGGAGCATCTCAAAATAAGCACGCGGCTGCCAGGGCCATCTTACCTCTCTGGCCCGCTGATTTCCCTCTCACTGTGACAACCACTCTGGAAGAGGCCGATTTATCAGGAGTTGTACTACCACCCTCTGTCACAGTGAAGCGTGGATTTCTGGAGGCCGCCGAGTTAGAAGAACTCAATCTGAACTCTGCGACCCATGTGGCCATCAGTGCGGCCGAGGGATTCGGTTACACTGCAGCACAGGCAGAGTATAGGTCCGCGGCAGTCATTGTCAATACATTGCCTGTCTATGAAGAGTACTACCGAGGAAAACCCTATGTCGGATTTCTGGAGACCCCTGTATCGAAGTCTAATACGAGTCATCTTGGTTACATGGCTGACTTTTCAGGCGTTACCACGGAAGCCATTAAAGAGGCCCTACAGGCGATTCCATATGGAGAGCAAGAAGTACAAGTGGCAGAGCAGCGATTGACAACCTTCGTGGCTACCGTGGGCAAGCATATATCTGAGGCAGTTCAGGTTTCCCATAAGAAAATGCCTCCTAGTATTTCACCTGATCTTTGTCCACCGATTTCAGTGTTAACACTTACTTACAATCGTAGGAATTTTATTGATTTGGCATTTCTTAATATGATGGTGACAGATTATCCTAGAAGCAAAATACAATGGGTTATCGTGGAAGACAGTGACGACCCATTGAAATCTGCGTCAGATAAAATCGTCGCATTCAAAGAAAAAAATCCTACTATAGAGGTTACATATGTTCCCATGACAAAGAAGCGCAGTATTGGCTATAAGCGTAATAAGGCTGTAAAGGCTGCTAAACACGCTATCTGTGTAAATATGGACGATGATGATGTGTATCCTGAGACTTCTTTCAGACGTCGTGTTGCGTGGCTTTTGGCGCACCCTGAGGCTAGGGTGGTGGGATGTACTATGATTGCCATGTATGATTTGAATCTGGGTATCAGTGCAGTGAATACACCTCCCTGGGCCCTCAAGCAATCTCAGCGTGTCAGTGAGGCGTCCTTCTGCTTCTACAGGGAATTTGCCGAGGATATTACATTTCCTGATGTCCAGCAAAGTGAGGGTGAGAGCTTCGTGGATAAATGTAATGAGAAGTCCAATAAATTATTCTTGGAGATTCCACCCCAACAGATTTTAGTGGCACTCAATCACGGAACCAATACCAGTGGTCGCGTCATTGCTGGAAGGGGGCAAACAGGATGTTTTTGGGGTTGGGATCAGCGTTTTATTATGTGGCTCCATGGATTGATTGGAGTTCAAGTAGAGGCAACTTAGCGCTTCTTTGGTGTTACTATACGCTGCGAACCAACATATTTGACATTTGTCTTCTTTGCCTCAGGCTTCTTCCCCTCGGGCTTCTTTGCTTCAGGCTTTGCTTCAGGCTTTTTCTCATCCTCTTTTCCTTCAGGTTTTGCTTCAGGCTTTGCTTCAGGCTTTTTCTCATCCTCTTTTCCTTCAGGCTTTGCTTCAGGCTTTTTCTCATCCTCTTTTCCTTCAGGCTTTGCTTCAGACTTTGCCTCTATTTCATCACTATCATGTACCGACGGTGGCTCAGTCTTTCCTAACACATCATCTAACCCCGCTTTAATAGTTTGCTCTATGGGCAAATTCTTGAATTGGCCACATACATAATTCACAGTATCAGGGTCCGTGGGTATATTATAGAGTTCAAATATCAGACGCATAGGAGGAATCATACGAATACCGTCTAATGCATCCTGAAATTCCTTAGAACACATTATTGCAGGTTGCCGAGCAATCATCTGTAAATTCTGTAAATCATCAAATGACACATTTAATGATTCTAAAACTTCCTTAAAACGCAATTCATATTTCGGATCTGATTCCATTTTCTTTTCAATTATCGCACGGGCTTTTCCAAGAGGTCCATCTGGCGCATTCATTTTTGATAATGTTCGACTTATTATTTTCCTGGCAAAATCTGGAGAAAACGTAGTTACAAGCCATGCGAGAGTTCCAATCACTAGAGATTTCGCAGACATGTAACTTGTGAAAACTAAACTAGTAAGAATATCTGGCGCGACTCTCTGTAAAATTGTCAAGAATACTTTACCTACAATACCTACAAGCATTGGATTCTTTCCAAAATACCCCGCCATACTTAATAAGGCGTGTTTCCAATTACCTTTTGATACATCAATTATAGCCAGTACAAGAGAAAGTAGTTTTCGCACTAAATCGTTTGACATTGGGCCTGTGCTAAATATTACACGTACAGTTTCAACAATGACTTCTAAAAGCACGGGTATAATACGTGGGGGTATAGGAATTAATGTGAGCACTGGAGTAACTACAGGATCCACCACTGGAATACGAAAATCCATAGGCGCGTCGTAAAAAAATTTAAACGGTCCCATTTCTCTTGAAAATTTATGTGCGGTGTCATCTAACCCGTCTATGAATTTCTTTACTTTCCAAAATATAACATCCATACTGATATCACTTAGATGGATTGGTAAACTGGGCAAACTTGATGGTTTTTTTTCTTGAACAAGTCCTCCCGATGTTGGAATAATGGGAGGATGTGTTTCACTTGGTTTGGTTGTACTAGCTGTACCCGGTGTTGCTGTACCCGGTGTTGCTGTACCCGGTGTTGCTGTACCCGGTGTTGCATCAGGTTTCCCAGGTGTGTCTGTACCCGGTTTGGCCCCTTTGGCCCCTTTGGCAGGTTTGGGTGTAGTAGGTTTGGCCCCTTTGGCAGGTTTGGGTGTAGTAGGTTTGGCCCCACCCTTCTGAATATCGGAAAACAGTGGTTTCACATACATATCAATCACAGCCTCCACTAAATCCATATCTTCCTTTGTAAAGACGGACTGGCCTTCTGCGTCCTTCAGATTTGCAGACCACCCTGGCTTAAAATCCCCCTTTTTCGCCTCCATAACTAAAAAACTGATTGCCGAAGCAGTATCCCATATTTTCTTTTTGAGAAGTTCAGGATCCTGCTTAGCCAAATCCTGTAATTGTAATAATGCGTCCTCTAATTGTTTTGCTGGGTCTTGAATTGTATCACCCATCTACATACAACCCATATAACTTACGAGGAACACATTGCGCACCCTTCCTCCTTCGCTTGCTTAAGAGATTCCTCATACTCGCGAGACAAGCGATCCATCAACGCCTTTCTATCAAGCACTCTTTTCTGCTCCGGCGTGAGTTCAGGCTCATCATCCGATTCACTCTCATTCTCCGAATCATCCACTGTCGTATCCACGGTACTAGGTCCCACGTTGGATGTAGAACCCTGTAAGAGTTTGGGGTCCACTGTGAATTTCTGTGCCATCACCGGAGCCTTTGTGCGCAAATAATAACACCCGGTTTTGAGACCCTGTTTCCAAGCATGGAAATGCATGCTCGTCAACTTCGCGTATGTGGGATTTTCCACAGACAGATTCAGACTTTGCGACTGACAGATAAACGCCCCCCTCTGCGCAGCCATGTCAATGAGCGTGCGCTGCTTGATTTCCCACGACGTCTTATACAGCGCCTGTAGGTCCTCGGGAATAACAGCAATACCTTGAACACTCCCGTTCCTCGCTATAATTTGCTGCTTCAATGATTCATTCCATAAGCCCATCTTCATCAAATCATCCAGCAAGTAGCGATTTACAACCACATACTCCCCCGCAAGGACCCGACGCGCATATATATTGCTTGTCATCGGCTCAAAGCACTCCGTATATCCAAGAATCTGACTCGTGGATGCCGTGGGCATAGGGGCGACCAAGAGTGAATTACGCATACCATTCGCAACCACCGATTGTCTCAGACTCGCCCAGTCAAGAACTCCCTCCTTCTCCGTGATGGCTCTCACACCCCAGAGGTCCGGCTGTAGTTTCCCCTCGGAAGCTGGTGACCCCGCGAAAGTACTATAAGCCCCATCTTTCTTGGCAAGTTCCACGGATTCCTCCACTGCCGCGTAATACAAGTGCTCAAAGATAAGCTGATTCATTCTCAGTGCCTCAGGAGATTCCCAGGGCATTCGCAGTATAGCGAACACGTCTGCCAGCCCCTGGCAACCAATACCAATGGGTCTGTGACGCATATTACTTCTCTCCGTCTCCGGTATCGGATAGAAGTTAATATCAATGACACGATTCAGTGAGCGCACCATAGTCGCAACGACCTTCCTGAATGCGGCGAAATTGAATACACCTTCCTCCTTATCAACAAAGGCCGGTAGGGCCACTGATGCCAGATTACAGACAGCAGTCTCATCAGGACTAGAATACTCAATGATCTCCGTACAGAGATTTGAAGACTTAATAGTCCCCAGATTCTTCTGGTTACTCTTTTTGTTGGCTGGGTCCTTGTATAAGAGATAGGGCGTCCCGGTCTCAATCTGCGAATCCAGAATCTTGAACCAGAGTTTCTGGGCAGATACAGTCTTACGGCTACGACCCTCCTTCTCGTATTTAGAGTACAAGGCATCAAACTCCTCTCCATAGACATCTGCGAGTCCAGGTGCCTCATTTGGACAAAACAGGTTCCACACTCCATCCTCCTCCACGCGACGCATGAAGAGGTCGGGAATCCAGAGCGCGTAGAAGAGATCTCGCGCACGCTCCTCGGGGAGACCCGTATTCAACTTCAGCTTCAAGAAGTCCTCCACATCGGCATGCCAGGGCTCCAAATAAATTGCAAAGGAGCCATTTCGCTTTCCGCCACCTTGGTCAACGTAGCGTGCCGTGGAGTTGAAATTCATTAACATCGGTACAATGCCGTTACTCATACCATTCGTCCCCCCAATGAGCGACCCTCTCGCCCGAATATTATGAATATGAAGGCCAATGCCACCCGCATACTTGGAAATGGAAGCGCAGTCCTTCAGAGTATCATAAATCCCGTCAATACTGTCGTTCTTCATCGCGAGTAAGAAGCACGAGGAAAGTTGGGGTCTAGGTGTACCAGAATTGAAGAGTGTCGGTGTGGCGTGAGTGAAGAACTTATTGGACATCATGTCATAGAGTTCAAATGCCTGGGTCATATCCGCCTCGGTCGTCTTATCACCCTTGGACCAGATTCCCAGAGCCACACGCATCCACATATGCTGAGGCCGCTCAAGAATACGGCCCTTGGCGTCCTTCAACAAATACGATTTCTCCAGAGTCTTGAACCCGAAATTGTCGAAGGAATAGTCACGCTTGTAGTCAATACGCGATTCAATCAGCTCGGCGTACTTCTTGGCCACGACTTCCAGGTCCTCGGATACATACCGGATGGCCTTCTGGGTATGCTTGGAAATCTGGCTGCTCAATAAGTGGACGACTTCCGCAAAGGTGTAAGGAGTGTTCTTGTGATGGTTGCTGACGGTGAGACTGGCTGCCAGAGTGGCATAGTCGGGATGCTGGGTGCTCAGGCTCGCAGCGAGTTGTGCGGCCAAATCATCCAGTTCAGTCGTAGTGACACCGTCATAAATCTGGGAAATTACGCACTGGGCCAAGGCATCCGGGTGGACATTCAGGCCTCTGGATGCCTTCTGAATGCGTCGGAGGACCTTGTCGTAAGATACGGGCTCTGGCTTACCGTCGCGCTTCAAGACGTGCATACTACGCTGCATGGTTATTTTGTGTAAGTCTATGAGGCGCATTTAAGTGCTCAATTTTATTGGATGACAGTAATAAAATTGACGTGGGCCTGTGCCCTAGTCCTAGGTATAGCAAAGAATGGCAGCCAAGAGAATCCAAAAAGAGTTACTTGATTTACGCAAGGACCCTCCTGCCAATTGTAGTGCAGGGCCCACCGATGATAGCGACATGTTCAAGTGGCAAGGTACAATATTCGGTCCGGCAGATTCTCCCTACTCCGGCGGTGTCTTCAATCTCTCCATAGAGTTCCCTGTGGACTACCCTTTCAAACCACCCCGCATCATGTTTCTCACGAAGATCTACCATCCGAATATCAACACATCTGGTTTCATATGTCTTGATATTCTGAAAACGAATTGGTCGCCCGCGCTCACTATTTCCAAGGCGCTCTTGTCTGTTCTGTCTATGTTGACAGATCCGAATCCGAATGACCCTCTCATGCCCGAGATTGCGAAGCAATATACTGATAATAGGGCCCTCTATGACGCCACCGCACGCGAATGGACTGACTTGTACGCCCTAGGTTATTAAGCTTAGTGGTAGTCCCTCAATTCAGAATATGCCTCATCCTTTATATAAATACGCGTGTGCTCCATTTGTCCACAGATATCTGGGAGTTCAAAATTCGGCACCTTACTGAATTTTTCATAGCATGCGTCCCGTATGCACTCCGGGATGCGTGCATCTCCTGCCACCGAGACCTGGTTGATATCTTGCCTCAAATATTTGAGAAATGTCCCGCAATCCTTTCTGGCATCGGGGGGGATAGATAATTCCTCCTCAATCTTTCTGCGAATGGCTCCCCACTGAACACTGAATTGTTGGTGGTCTACGGATTTGGTTGTATATGCGAGTTTCTCCTGAAGCATATTGGATATACTTACAAGGATGGACAAGGATCCGAAGGCCCAGGCTAGTTGAAACCCATTTATTGTAGTGCCTCCCGCGATTACATTCGAAAGACCACTCACCGCCGTCAAGATATTGGATGTTATCATTATGATCTTAGCCTTCTTGCTGTACTGTGAATGGGCTTCCGTATGCATCCACTCAAAGCATTTAGCCTGATCTCCCCACCGGGCGAGCATCTGTTCAATCGACGCCGACCACATAACTTTTGTAGTAGTTGCGGAATCTAGTGGTGCTTCCGTGTTCGGCATCTTATCATATACTAATATAGAAAGTCAGGCATGGCATCTGAAGAAGATAATATCATATTCATTTTTGTTATTGTTGTAATGGTCGTATCAGCTGCGGCAATATTTCCGTGTTTCCAGAAATTAAAGCGTGAGGGATTTCGTAATAAGTGCCAGGGAGTCGGCTACCCTACCACTCAACTCTGTACGGTGCCTCTGACTACACTGGAACCTCTCCGCCCTGGCCCGGGTGAAGCGACCCTGTCAAAGCCCAGAGAACCCTATCACCTTCTTGGTGACCATTTGCCTCAGGCAGCCGAGGATGAGCGAATTGCGAATCTGACATCCGAGTGTTCCTATATCGCAGATGGGCAGCGGCTGATTGAGAAAACTGGTTCGTATGGACAGGTCACAAATAACTATAGGCACAAGATGCCAGATAATGGGACTACATGGCGGCATGAACTGTCTGTATCATTTTACAAAGGTGATAACCGCGCTTAAATTAACTACTCGTTTTATAGTGTAAGCTAAGTGGTACATGCTGTCGGCAAGATCTACCATTTATATTTTGAAACTCAATAGTTCCTCCGATCCTGAAAACCCCTCCACGTGTTTTTACACGAAGGGGCTTTCAGCCAGCCAGATTGCCTTAAATAAGGCGCGTAGTTGGGAAATAATAAAGTGCTCCATGAAAAACGGAAAATCGGTTCAAAGCCTTCTGAACAGCCGGTTCATCGCATTCCAGCGGCTCTGGAGGGCATATTCAGGTTTCAGAAAGCGTGTGATAAGCCTCAGATTCCTGCGTAAACGTGAGGAGACGGGTATATCCTCCAGGGAATGGAGTCCTCCTAACAGACTCCAGCTTTACAGAGATACTATTGCGTCGGTTCGGCCTCAGGTTCCGAATCAACAATCTCGCAAACGACTTCCTTCTTTTTCCGAGTACTCTCAGGCACAGTAAATTCGCCCAACTTTGCCTTCTCAACATCTGCCCAGAACTCGTCAATCTTCGGCTTGAGAGATGCGAACCAGACCTCATCTCGCAAAACCGTCTCATGATGGAATGACCGACAGACCCATATATTGGTCTCCATCGTCTGCTCATTGAGCCCCAGATCCGGTTTCCACTCTAAATTACCGACGGGGCCATATATGTACCGACAAGGTTTCCACGCACCAATGTCCTCGCAGAAACACCCCACAACGGCTATAAGCCCACACCACCCCGTAGCGGGTACACCCACTATATCCGATATCTCAATCCGCGCTTCCACGTATTCACATGCCCGAACACCCGCAACCTCCATCTGAAGCTGCATTTGGTAGAAGTACTCCATGGGAATCTTCTTGCCAATCGCCCTCGTTTTCGGACACTTAATTTCCAAGAGATGACCTGCCATCTGAGGCTTGGCCTTGACCTTGAGAAGGAGTCCATCCGGACTTGCCGCCAACCTAGTATCCGTAGGGTGTACGAACCGACCACACTCATGAATCATGGCACCCCACTCCACTTCCAGAATCTGTTTGACCACTGGCTCAAAACATATACCCCAGTCCAACGGTCCCATTTTCTCTTTCAAAACAACCAAGGTATTACTCCGAGGAGGCATCTCCAACTTCCCCGACTTCTGCATGGCAAGAATGGCACGCTCTCTCGGAGAGCCGAAGACCCGGTATATTTCACTGGCCGTGAGTCGTGTCTGGAATTCCTTGTACCAGTCCGTCGTGCGCTGGGCAGTCTGGGGTCGCTGCATGAGGGCAAACGTGCTCGCATGATCCACGGCTTCCTGGAAGGTCTTTTCGCCCCCTACCCCTACTCCTGTACTCGTTGTCCAGACATCATAGGCTTCAATCAAACCTGACGAAATAGAATCCACTAATTCATCTTGGTCGGAATTCAGGTCCGCCAGACACTGCTTCATTTCGTTTTTCCACACCTCAACCAAATCAGAATGATGTGGTTTAGGAATGAATGATTCCCAGTCCTCTAAACAAGCCGCTATTTCCTCATGTATCATGCTAACGTCATGAGTCATTTGGCTAGCTTTCATTTTTAGCCTCACTACTAGAGTTTATAGGTAATTCTTTGGGTGCCGAAGTCGGACGCCTCTTCAAAGTAGCGGCTGGCTTCTTTTCCAAGATTTGATACTTTGTACGACCTGCCGCTGATGTATGGCTCATAAGCCCTTTGATTTCTTGGATTTGCTGGGTCTCTGTGTCATATGTTACAGCCGCCTTACTACTGAGCAATTTCCTGTCAAGTGTCTTGACTAGAAGTTTGAATAGATTATCACTATCTTCTTCATTCAGTTGAATGCGTATTGTCTCACGTGAAACGAAATCACGGAGACGACCAATACGAAGACCTCGTTCCAACTTATGCCAAGGACGCTTCAAGGAATTCCCAGCATCCGTTGACAATGTTTGGAAGGTCTTCTCATAGAATCCTAGGGCTACTGCGCCACTCACATCCAGAATGTCATACGGGCGTCTATATGTCTTATTCATACAACACTTTCTATATATACTTCACAGCATGTCCTTAGCCCTGTTTGGATAAGGCCAGATGTTTCCCAAAATTGGTTCTTGAATACTGGACAAGCCCAAAGTTGCGAAGGTATCTTGTAGATTCTCCAGACATCCTGCTCAGACTTCTGGGGGTCAATCTCACTCCACAGGTAGAATTCTTTGAGATTTAATGTAGTGTGGTCAATTTCGGCAAATACGACCCCCTGAGATCGTGTAATTCTGGTTAGAGGAAATCCGTTGTCGACTAGCATATCTTTTATATCTTTGTCCGTGTCCGTGTCCTCTACACTCCATACTTCCCTGCCACCGGAACATAGGAAGACACCGAGTTTGTACCAGTTGGTTGAACTCTTATCCCAGAAGAAGGGTATAAGTAACATCTATCTATATAAGACTATACTCCGAGTTTAGATGTCGGTTCCCGTTCCTATTGTTTCCATAAATGTAACTCCCATGCCACAATTCATTCCTAGATCTCGTCGCGAGGAATCTACTCGTGATATAGTCAATGCCCGAAATATTGAAATACGTCAATCGGGTCCACAGATTCAACAGGCCTTCTTCCGGCCAGAGCCAACTGCCTTGTCAGGGACTCGTCTCAAGGCGCAGAAGTCGGTAATGCCTACACAGGATAGGAGTATTCAATACGATGAAGGTGAACCTAAGAGACATTTTGCCGAAATTCCAGATTTCCCCGAGGAAAGACCTGTAAATTCCAGTGCGATGATGGGGCCCAGAAATACGGCGTTCTTTGATCAGGCTGGAATCGCCACGCGAAACCAGGCTCCTATTTCTATTCCTGCGCCCATGTACGAGCCGAATGCACCGAAGTTGGAAGGGAATCCATTCTTTGACCAATACGCGGCCTCCTATGATCCTCGGAATGTGGCGAGGGAACTCAATTCGGCTGTGAAGGAGGATAAGATGGATAGAGGTGTTATTGAGAGCCGACGCATCTTGAGTAGAGGGTTTTCTAGCAGATATGTTCCGGAAGGATTTGCCGAGAATAACCAGTTTGACAATTTACAGGCCTTTGAAATGTTGAGGCCTAAAATCGACGACTATAGTAAAATCTATAAATAACCATGCCCCCCAAGTCTAAGTCAAAGGTAATGATGAAGGTTGCGTCAGATGTCTCTATTCTCACACCTACTGTCACATCGGAGACTGGTGAGCGTGCCGAATCCCCTGTGCCAGATTCAATGGAGGCCACGGAGGCCACGGAGGCCACGGAGGCCACGGAGGCCACGGAGGCCACGGAGGCCACGGAGGCCATGGAGGCCACGGAGGCCACGGAGGCCACGGAGGCCACGGAGGCCACGGAGATTACCCAAGATTCGGGTGATACTGCCTGTGATGGAGATTGTAATGCATGTGAGTGTGATAAAGTAGACATCCAAGAGGCCAATGAGGATGCCAATGAGGATGCCAATGAGGATGCCAATGAGGATGCTGATGACGAGCATGAATATGCGGATATGCCTGAGTTAGTTGAACTTGACAATGATGTCGTTTACCGAGAACACGAAAAATCCGACTTTCAACCTGTAGATCCAATCTTTCGCCAAGACATATTGAATGAAATTAGCGACGAAGTGAATACGATGGTGGCCGTTATGCAAATGTACAAGATGGAGTATTTCTTGGCTGGTGTTCTCACACACACACACTTACCAGTCGTCTCCAACGGTATTCTCGCGTATGTTTCCATCCTTCCGGCCCTAACGTTTCTCAGGAATCCCGAATGGTTTGTTGCACTTTCAAAGGAGCACGCATTACTTCTACCTGGGCTCATGCTAGTCTTAGCCCTATCAACGGCAAGTAGTTTCGTCTACGTGAATCAAATGTTCTAAGTTTATTTTATAGATGGATAGTATAATGGCAACTCGTAAAGTTCAGAGGAATAAAAGGCGTTCTACTCGCAACAAGCGTAAGGGATCTCCTTGGACTGCATTTGTAAAGAAGATTCACAACGAGATGAAGAGGAAAGACAAGAACGCATCTCTGGGTGATGCCATGAAGGAGGCCTCCAAGAGGAAGAAGGAGATGAAGCACTAATACGCTTTTTCACAAAAAGCGTGCAAAAACGTTATTAATACTCATTACGCTTTTTCACAGGCGGAGCCATGCCTGCCAAAGGCTGCAAAAAGCGTGCAAAAACGTTATTACCGTATTTATAGACACATAGTGATATACAACACACTAAAAATTGACCACCTCATTTCCGTACATACAATGTATAGAAATGATTCTCACGGGTATTATTGCAAAGGCCATTCTATCTGCGATGATCGCCTACACTGCCCACTATGCTTCCTCCAAAGCCTACGATTTCGTGTGTGTTCCAGATGGAATTATGGGCTACTTATATGGGTTTGTGAGTATGGGAAGCCCCATCTGTAAGGCTGGTATGACCATTATGACTAATACACAGGTATCCTACTCATCCCTCGTCACCACAGGGGTTTCTAGACTCTTCGTGGATATGGCGAGTTCGGCTCTGGGAATTGAGACTCCTGGCACATTGACCACGACACTAACAGATGTGCCTGTAAAATAGCGATACTAAATTAGTATAGTTCAGAGATGATTGGAATCCCTGAACTGATGGTGCTTTCAAGTGAAGTAATCCTCGCATCATATCCCATTCTCATTAAATCTGTACAAACGAATCTCTGGACTCAAATCGTATCACGAATGGGCATCTACGGCCTGGTGGCCTTTTTTGCCTTGTTAGCTCAGCCCTCTCAACTCGCTGCGGTATCACCGACCTACTTGGGTGGCGCGGGTCTCCTGAATCTCCTTCACGTCAGCACGAGTTACAAGGCCTTCAAGGACCTCCCCGCAGGCAATGCTATGGCCATTTTTTACATGTACCCCGTCTGGAATTTGCTGGGCGCGTGGCTTTTACTGGGTGAAACTGTGCCCATGGATTCACTGCCTTGGATTGGACTCGCCATGGCTGGGATGTTGGCCATTGCCCATCCCGATACTGGGACCTTGCTTGAAGCGAAGAATCCCTTTGCCCTGCTCTGTGCTCTGCTTTCAGGATTGACTGAGACGTGTATCTATTTCTTTTTCAAGATTCTTGGCTCTGAGGAAGGGACCTTCAAGGGGATGTTTGAGTTGTACGGTGGGTCCTTCCTGTGGATTCTCGCTGCGATGGCTGGGGGGTCCTTCTTGCCTGCCGGTTCTCCCGTTGAACTGCCTGCCATTGATAAGACTCCGAAGGTATGGATGTACATGGTGCTATTCAACGTCTTCGTGGGATTTACTGGCTACTTCATGAGACTTTCTGCGATTCCCTTGGTCAGTACCTTGATTTACAGCGCATTAACTTTGACGGGAATTGTCGCAGCATACGGCTTCGGATACTTGTTTGAAGGGGAAAAACCGAGTTGGATGGCGGCGGGTGGGGCTCTGGCGATTATCGTGGCGAATGGAGTGTTGTTGGGGAAGAAATAGGTGCCTAAATATTGAATATTCATATTATTGAGAATAAATAATATGAATACACGGGAGTATTACGATAGGCAAAAAGAACCATGGGGGCTTGGTGAGATACAAGATATTAGATCTGAATATGAAACTAATGAAATGACTATTAGCCAAATAGCAGATATTCATAAAAGAACTCCTGGGTGTATTTCTTATAAACTAAAGAATTTAGGCCTGATAACACATAATACATTATCCAGAGGATATATTGAGTATAAGAATTCAGACTTATATAGAGAAATTATTGAACAAAGTAAATTTGAAGATGCGAGTAGAAAATTAAAAAAAGAAAGGCGTATAAATATGTCAGAAAAAATAACAAAATACACTACTAAACCAAGTGAATCTGAAGTACTCGCACCAAACCCTAAATCTAAGCAGGTTGTTGAGTTAAGGCTAGATACATCTTGTGCCGAAATCGCAGAACTAAAAAATGAAGTACTGAGTATCAAAAAAGACGTCAGGGAGATACTTCGTCTAATGAATGCCATGTATGAGTTTGAGAGTCAATCGCCTACCCCAAGACTGTATTTAGACCTATGAAATAAACGGAACTAAGTACCTAAATATTGATAATTATAATCAGATATAATTAAGTATTATGTCTGATTGTAATGGAGACGGATTCTGTCTTAGACAAGGTGATGGTCCCAACGGATATGAACTAAATGATTGTCCGCATAAATGTGTTCCAGAAGAGTGCCCTAACTTTAAAGTATGTGGTAGTATTAATCCAAAAGCAATACTACAGTGTCATAAAGGTACTTGTATGAACTGCGCTGCCATGTTTGGTAAACCTCCAAGTTATAAAGGAAAACTAATATTTTATGATTCGGTAGAATGCCCCGTATGTCTTGATACTAAACCAGGAGTTAAGCAGCCTAATTGTGACCATATCATATGTATTGATTGTTTTACGCGTTGCCAGTATGGAGAAAAAATACAACAACCAGTATTTCCATATTCTAGAGATATTGAAGATGAATATGATAATGCTCCAGATGATCCTAAATGGTTAAATGATTTGCTTATTAAAAAATACAAGGAGGAATGGTTATTATATGAAATTGCGGTTGATGATAATTATATGAAAGAACAGGGGTTGAGAGTTTGTGGGCTTTGTAGGAAATAATTCACTCGTCGCAAACGGAATTAAAGGCTTATAATTCATACCCGTCCTTGTGTGTGGAAGCATAACAATCTGGAGAATAATGGCCTGCGCGTCCGCATGTATAACATGTTCCAGATGATTTAGATTTTTGGTTTGTATATCTAACCCCGTTCTTTTCCTTACATGATTTCTCATGGACCCCACAACCAAATGCGGTTGTGAATGTTCTATCACAATATTCACATTCCCATTCATCATCATATTCTTCAGATTCATCAGTATCATCGTAGGATACCTCATCATATCTCTTTTTAAAAGACACTTTACTAACTGTATTCTTATTAGGACAGTATTTGGCAAAGTGCCCTTTCTGCCCACATTCGTGACACGCATCCGTACCGCCTCGCATCTCGCGATTGAGTGCCTCCATTTGAACGGCATCCAATGTCATCTGTGTATATGTACCACCACGGACATTCTCAATCCCGTATTTGGACATATATTCCTTGACAACCTTGTCCTCCTCAAATGGGCTTACATCACTCTTACATTCCAAAAGTGATATGGGCTTATATTTATTTGTCCAAGCAGATCCTTTGCCACTCAGATGTTGCTGGTAGCGCCCAATGACATCAGTGCTTTTGCCAACGTAATATTTACCTCCTTGAAGTTTAAGGACGTAAATATTAGTATTCTCCATGTTGTAAGATAGACTGATGTGTTTAAGTTCAATTTTTACCATTGATGAATAAAGTACCCGAGGGTCTAAGATTCTACAATCTCACTAGCCTGCTCATTTACAAGCTTTGCTCTCAATTAGTATATTTACGAAGTCCGTTATCATTAGAAGAACTTTCTTTCATTCTTAAACGCTCAAGGGATGAGCGATATTCTCCTATATTAGTTGCGGCCTTTGCCTCCTTCTTAAAAAGCATTCCAGCATTATTTCCATTCTTAAAAGTATCTGACGCAGCCTTTCCAGAAAGACGATTAGAACTTGCTGTAATACCGTTAATTCTTTTAGGGTCAGTTGGCATTGTATACTATATCATACTCCTACATATTTAAATACCGTCTTAAAATGATAGTTGGTCTAAAACCGTTAGACGTATTTTGACTAATGGAAACCGATCCTTGTCATTGGTGTTATAATAATTTGACTGAAGAAGAGCAGACTGAATACGACGATGAGTCTGGAAATTGGGTTGCCTGGTGTGGACTTGATAAATTAGCCACGTGCGATGATTGTATGGCAACTATGTGTGAAATCTGTAAGGGGCCATGTGAAGATATTTGTGACGACTGTGGTAATGTATGTCATCCGTATTGTGATATTACATATGAATGTATAGATTCTTGTGAGAGATGTGTCTGTAATACACTCCCTAAAGACGGATTAACTATATGTACTAATTGTGGAAAACCTGATAACCTGCGGTTTTTACAGCCCGATCAGTACTATAACGGTATCGTCCCTGAATCTTGTAGTTGCCCTGACTCCTCCAAGTCTGATGTAGATACACTTGATGCTATATCTGAGTCTTGAAGACCTAGTGGACGCTCAACAACCTCCTTCAACCCGTACTTCTTCCTGACAACCGGATCCATGATATCAGGTAACGGATCCACTCTGACATATCCAATCAACGGAATAGTGAAAATATACTGTGAATAAACTCCTGCGTACTTGTCGCAGAATTGTATCATAGTTTTCATAGAATAGAATTTAATTTTCTCCAGATTCGGTTTCAAAAGATAAAAGTATCGCATATATTATCATATATGCGATTCTTTATATTATCCCTATATATATGGCACCCAAGGCAGTCGCAGTATTTAACAGCCGCTCAGTCCAGGGCGTTGTGACCTTTAGTGATAGGAAGACCGGTCTCCACGTTGAGGCCACTTTCAGCAAGTTACCCCCAGGAGAGCACGGATTCCATATACACAAGGCTGGCGATCTGAGAGGCGAAGGGTGCAAACTCGCCTGTGACCACTTCCATGTGGGTGAGGCAAAGAATCATGGAGGCCCACCCGGTTTCCGTGGTGAGAGGCACACGGGTGACCTCGGAAATGTTTCCATAGGATCCGAGCCTAAGAAATACACCTACAATCTCCAAGACGTCACGGCCGAGGAACTCTGGGGGCGCTCCGTCATCATTCACGCCGATAAGGATGACTACGGACTCGGAGGCGAAGATGACTCACACAAAACGGGACATTCTGGTGCCAGAATAGCCTGTGCTGTTATTGGACGTACTAGTTGTTAGTGCTTCTTCATCGTAGTTCTCTTATTCTTCTTTTTGTTACTATAGGTCTCCTTCTTTTGCTTATGCTTGCTCTGCTTACGCTTATTACGCTGCTTACCACCCTGTTGCCTCATTACCAAGTCACTGACATCGGCACCGGGTGCGCGCTTGGTCATACTCCTCACCAAATCCGCTGCCTTGGGTCCACTAATAATCATGATACCAATCTTGTACTTGGTATTCACAACAGGGCTAAACCTGGGCATGACCATCCCAATGGCCATCCGAACTTGGTCCATAGTCACCATAGACACTGATACACCTCTCGGATTCCAGTTTACCAGCGACTGAATGAAGCCTGCCGTGTTAATTGCCGCACTTCTCATGGATCCCATTGCAATCCCATTAATCTTATAGAGGGTTATGATCATTATAGCGAAAGTCATGAGGCCGGCAATACCAGTCACTCCCAGCGCAGTAATTTGTGCAGCGGTTAAGCTGGCACTAATCAGATTCGCAGCCGAATTGTACAAGGCAGAAGGGAGATTGCTACACAGGGTTTGAAGAGCAGAGGAGATAAATGGTGCATTAGGAATACCAAATAAGACGGTAGATGCCGCACTTACTACAGCGGCCGATCTCATGGCCGACCGGACGTCTCCAAATTTGCTTTCTATGACCTCGGCCGCGGCGCCATCCACCGTATCAACGATTTGGGCAGCTTTGGTCTTAAAATTGGCTTTGACTCTTTCACACGCGGCCCTGAGCTTGGAACCCCCGCCCTGCTGCTTCTTGTGCCTACCACCTTCCATAGGAGTATCGTTGTCAGGGATAGATGATATAGAATCTATAAATGATTCAACCATCTGTTCCATCTCATACTCGTCCAATGCGCGGTCATATTCTCCACTGGCGTATTCTGCCATTGCCGTAGTGGGAACTATAGGGCGGCCAAAACTAGAGGTGTCACCACGAAACATTGCTGCCGCAGCGCGTGTATTCTCATTCATGATATATCTGTTAAATAAGAAGAAAATATCTAGGATATTGAAGGCCTTAGAACTCACAGCTTAGGAACTGCTGCACATTCTGGTTTAAGAATAGCCTGTGCCGTCACAGGGAGAACGCTATGTACATGACGCTTATGTAGGTTACGAAGATCAGATATCTTATTTGGTTTAAGCTGTATGGTACTTTTTCCAGGTACTACTACCGGACTCTTAGAACTCTCCATCTATCTAAGAACTATCCTAATTAATAGTGTAAATGGAGTGCGCGATATGTTTATCGGAATTTCAAGATGACTATGGCTACATACCTGAATTAAATTGCGAATGTACGTTCATTGTACACGAGGTCTGCTGGGAAAAATGGAACGGCAAATGTTTGTATTGTAGGGGGGCTGAAACACGCATATATTTTTATATAAGACAACAAGGAACTATTATATCTAGAAGGTTTTCATACATAAACTGTATTATTTCTTCAATTATGTTTTATCTACTTATATTTATTATTTCCATCATTGTCAGAGGAGGTCCAATTGAACATACGGCATGACCATAAAATTGAATTGTTCGGGTACTGGTGTGGACAAGTACCCACTCGTATAAATATGACCCAGATGAGTATTACCCAAGGACTCGCAGAGTTGAAGTTGCTCGATAAGCGCATAAGCAAGTCTCTGGGATGGGGTTGTGACCTTGAATGGGCACAACTAAGAACCAAGGCAAAGAATATAGATGAGGCTGACCTCAAGAAGACTGTACAGTCAGAATATCAGTCCTACATGTTCCTGGTAAAGCGACGTGATGTAATAAAGCGTGCCATCGTTCTGTCTAACGCACAGACGCAGATTACAATCGGAACAGGTCCTAACAAGTGGTCAGGCACTGTTGCAGAGGCAATCGAGTACAAGTCAAGCTTGAAATACAAGAAAACTCTTCTTGGTTACATGGAGAAGAATATCGTTATGGTAGATAATGAGTACAATGACGCAATGGAGGCTCTGGAGAAGAGGCTAGATGTACTTCTGACGTCTGAGCTGGGCAAGGATGTAAAGACAAACCCTGAGACTATTACTGCACTCAGAAATAGTTTCATGGAGACAAATAAGGTGGAAATCGTGGATCCGATGAATGTAAAGAAGATGGCGAAGGAGTTGGAGGAGGAGATTGATACCTTCGAGTCCAATATTGACTGGACTCTGAGTGAGGCAAATGGAAAGACCCTTATCACGGTATAAAATTGATAAGGTTATAGGTGTTGGAGGAATGCGCTAATAGGGCTTGCCCCTATTCCCTATCTTGGTGAAAAGCAAATTGACCGTGGCAACAACGATAAGTTGCAAAAAATTATTTCCAACTCAGGACATAACGTTCAACGCTTCATACAAGTGAGGCCTCAGAGTTCAATGCTCAACTGTTGTGTCTTTATCGGTGGGGTCATATATACTCCCTGCTCTTACAAGACGCATTCAACTATAACATTTAGGGTTCAAATCCGTTTCCACGTGTAATCTTAGAATTGTTCAAGTCCACGGGCTCGAACGGTTCTAGGCATATTCTTGGATACGTTCAATCGTCAACGTTCGATGAAATCCAGGGTAAAAGGTAATAGGAAATGTCAAATCCTCGCGAACCTCCTGGCTGCCAAGATAGGGGCTTTTTTTTACTTGCCACGCCATGTGGTCTTGCCACGCCGTGTGGTCTTGCCACGCCATGTCATCATATTTCTCGCAGAATTAACTGCGCCAATTATGGTCTTTGCCGCGTTTCTGGCAGCCCCCACCAAGGTTTTGGTGGCATTTCTCGCATTACGCGTCACATTCTTTGACGCAGCAGACAGATTCCTTCGCGTAAGTCGTTTTTTGAATGCCCTAAATGCATTCATTGGACTTTATTCTAATCAAAGCCAACCTTTATTTCTACGTCACGCCTGCAAACAGTCTGTACAGGTGTAGTCTGAAATGCCGTTCTTACGCGCTTCTGTTTCGACGCAGAAGCCGAAGAATCACTAGATGCCGTAGTGGTCCTTGTAGATCTGGATCGGCTCAATTGCTTCATATGGGTATTCATTTCAGTCTCCACGGTGGCATAATTAGTCTTCAGATACTCAATGATTTGTTTTTCCACAGCCCAACGAAAGAAATTCAGTTTCCCCACCGTGGTGACGAACTGCTCCGTCCCTGGGAGGCTGAACATAATCCGCTCACGACGGCAGAAGGGGTCAAAGAGTTTCTTACTATACGCTTTCAGCTGATTCTTATAACTGTTATAGACCATGAACTCCTGGCCCTCTAGGAGGTAACCAATGGAGTGGCGCTTGGCGTAGTTCGTCACGAACCAGTCAATCAGACGGAGACTGATGGCCGACGTACCCTGGAGCAACTCCATGATCTCAGGCAAGTCTTTTCTGGACGAATAGAAGTTCTGGAGGCTCATGACGATGAGTTCCTGTTTACATAATATTTTGCGCCTCCTTGTCTGAGTATCGGGACTTGTACTCTCAACAGCCTGAACTTCTGTAGTCATAATACTATGTTGTTTAACCTTGTTCTTAGGCCTACCGTGGAACAGTGAAACGCTAGTACGCCAATTATGAATATGTTGGTAAATGATAGATATGTCCGGTGGTGGCACTACAAGTTTACTTCCTCATGTAAATCCATCAGATGCACCCATCCAACCCGTTCAGGGAGGTGGTGCTTACAAGACTATAAATGAATTGTCTGGAAGAACTAAAACGCCAGGCTGGCATTCAACTCCTCTTATTATACCAGTCGCTACGAACAAGGATGTACCCACTGTTTCCAAGATGAAAATGCATTCCTACATGGAAAAATGGAAGAGAACTCTCGGTACAAATATTCCAAATAGGAATGTGCCAAGTGGTGATGTCGCAGTCGTGGTAGGTAGCCTGAATATATTGGAGTGCCCCACATATGTCGTTGCGCCTCTGAGGGGTGACTTGGATGCTGCTACCGATGCCATCATGTGGGCCAATACGCTTATGAAAGAGGATACACGTGCACATGTGGTCTTTATGGGACCACACACAGAAGGTGGGTCACGAGAAGACGGTATTATGATTGAAAAAATGTTGGAGGCTCTCACTGCGAGCTATCCTGGACACGCACTCCGTGTTGGAGACCATTCCATGGAAGCCGGTTCATTGGATGGACTCGTCATACACGCCATGCCCCACACGAGTAAACAGATTATTCTTGGCTACATACCGAATCCCGATGATGAACTGGACAGTAGCGTACGCGAATTGGATTGTTTGGAGATTGAGACAATTCGTATTCCTTCAGACGCGAAGGGGCGTCATCATACAGGGGCTCGCATGTTTAGCGTGAATTTCAGCAAGGCCACTAGTGTCTATAACCGTGATAAACAGCCACGCCCCCAGGTAATCAAGGATAATCGGCGATGGAATGCGCCCCCCGGCTGGGTCACTCAGATTACTTTTCATAAGAGGGATGTGAGTGTTCAGATGGGTGGGGCGGATACTCGTACCGCACTAGCAGGGCCTACTACAGGAGCAAAGCCAGCAGTCCTTGGAATGAAAGAAGTTATTCTCAACAATAAGATTTATATGGTCCGTGATCCAAATCAAGGAATGACTGCTTGGAAGATGGGTAGTTTCAATGAAGCTGAGAAGAAGCTTCTGGAAGAAAATAATCTGAAATTCACAAATGAAGTCTATGCCATTTTCTTAAAGGGTTTAGTGGATCATAATTGTACTATAGATCCTTCTGCACAATTGAGTCCCGAATGCGCCATATTCAGATATTTGAATTTAAAGGCGCATTTGGATGGTCAATATGATAAGATGATTGGAGCAGTGCCTAGTAGCGGCAAAAAGGTTAACCCTTCTTCTCCTGCTGCTTCTCCTGCTGCTTCTCCTGCTGCTTCTCCTGCTGCTTCTCCTGCTGCTTCTCCTGCTGCTTCTCCTGCTGCTTCTCCTGCTGCTTCTCCTGCTGCTTCTCCTGCTGCTCCTCCTGCTCCGACTACGACATCAACTAGTAAATCACCTATGACACCGAATGAAGATACTGGTTCACCTAGAAATCCAGAAGAGGAAAAAATTGTTGCCGATCGTATTAAGAGAGTAATAGAGGATGCTAAAAAACTTGAAGCTGAGAAGGCCCCTAAAGGGTCTGCTAAAGAGGCTGCTAAAAGCGAAGGTCAAAAAGCAGTAACCAAAAGACTACAGGCTGCGAAGGGTTCACCAGCTACACCAAATAAGAAGAATAAAACTAAGAAGAATAAAACTCCTAAGCCTGGAACGGCTCGTGTAGCAGAAGCAATGAGAGAGAAAAAGGTAGGGTTCAAATAAAATTGATACCTATATAACAATGTATAATGTATACATGAATGCAACAGTGTCTTAATAATGATATTTCTCAATGCTATAATCATTTAAGAAGAAACCCAATATATCTTCTTACATGGTTATTAATATTTGTAATACCCATTATATTTATACCTATGGCGTTTATATGTAATAAATATTTCACATGCTCAACCATCACAATAGATATACTGATTATGATAGGCCTCATATTTGCATTATCAATAACTACATTTGTAATATTACCTCTCATACTCGCCTTCTGCCTCAATGGCTGCTTCGGCATACCACAACAACCACCTCCTCCATTAACAAACCCACCTAGACACGCCTTCGTACCTTACCGAAGGTCTTCTATTGCCAGTGACAGTGTATGATTATACTTAGTGGTTAGTGGCACACCTTTCTTAAGGTACGCCTTTCTTAAGGTACGCCTTTCTTAAGGTACGCCTTTCTTAAGGTACGCCTTTTCTTACTATTTTTTCGTAAAGTGCGCCTCCTACCCCCAGATGCGGGTGTACCCCCAGATGCGGGTGTACCCCCAGATGCGGGTGTACGGGGAGAATTCAAAGGAGTCCCAGGAGAATTCACAGGGGTCCCAGGAGAATTCAAGGGTTTCATTAAATGAAAGTGTACATTTATTCTAGGACGCGTCGTGCTTTCCTCAAATTCAAATGACACATGTATGGCATTATGATCATATATAGGGTCTAAGACAAAATTATTAAAATTCAATGTATTCTTATCTATATTCCTCCACGCATTCGTTAAAAATCTGTCACACCTACTAGGCGCGCGTTTTTCATCAAGACATGCCTCGTGATTTGTCCTGTTAAATGAACAAGTAGTTAAATATTTACAGGTGGCACCTTTATTTTTAGATAATTCTGTAAACTTATATGGCATGTTACTATTCAATTGCATCTCATCTAAGAGCGCAGTCAATTGATCTTGACCTTCTATATTTCTGAAATTAAGATCACCACCCATTATTATTTTTAATTTAGGATCCATCTCATATATTTCGTAAATCTTACTAATAATTCTTTTAAAGGATTCTATGCGATACATATTTCCTAAAGTACGATTTTTTTCCCCCATAGCCCACTTCCCAGTATCAATTGGTAAATGCATATTCACAAACAGATATGATTCATTAGTGTCTGTATTTGTCACTTTAATCCATGTAGCACCTTTCGTGACAGGTTTGAATACCCCTATAATATTCGCCAAGGGCCCCTTTATGACTCCCTTTTCCATTTTTATATCTAAATGACCTCGTCCATGGACAAACAGATTGGGGTTATCACTGCGCACATAGACCTTGGTAATTACGTTTCCTTTTACTGCCCTTTTATTAAGTGATTCACTACCAATCATAATATATGATTGTCCTAAAGATGATTGTAGAGGTATGAGTGGTTTCATAACATCTAGTGACCTCTTATCTTCTTGCGTGAATTCAACATGAATATCAGGGTCTGTTACGGTGGGCAGCTTAGCATGCTTTGTGATAAGAGTAATAGGGTTTATTTCATATACATTATTATTTCCTAAATTTTGGCTCAATAATGAGATCTTCATCTAATCTATCCTATCATATAATATACAGACATTGTCTGAATATTATATGAGTTTACATTGAATTATACTCAAGAGGTACCCGTCTTACATGCGGGGGAACCCAACCAGGTTGGCGCCTACACCAAACCCGGCACCCTGGCGTGCCGTAACGGCGATGGAGGGAGAGAAGGTGTCCAAGAGTGCAAAGGTGGCAAAGGCAGCCACACCAATGGTGGTAACCTCACCAAAGTTAGGCTTCTTGGGGTTCATCACCAGGACAGCCACGAAGGCCACCACCAGGCCCTCAATGAGATACTTTAAGAGAGAAGTGAGAACGTCACCGAGAGAAAGGTCCATTTCTTATAACTGAAGCCTAGATTTTTTATTCGGGTACTATATGCGTTTGCTTACTTTAAGACTTTATATCTATACCTGTCAGACACCATGAGTTCCAGCGCAGGCCAGCCACCCCGTGAGGATTTCTTAGAAGAGGATCCTGAGATCCGCAGTCAGAAGTTCGTGCTTCTTTCCTTCCTCAGCCCCGAGGCCGTCTTGGAGAACAAGGATCAGTATTTCTTCGGAGAGTTCCTGAAGCAGTACGAGGTTGACTACAAGATGAAGAACCTTGAGACTTTCCTTGTGAATCTTGTCCGGGGAGTGAATGACGGCCTTACAAAGGAGGCAGACCGCCTTGATGGCCTCGGCCCAGATCTCAGTGGAGCAGCCGCACACTGCCGTAAGTCTAGGCTCAATATCGGTGGAATTCTGGAGACATACAGTACATTCGTAAAGGATAATGATGCGTCTATCAAGAAGACCACTATCAAGGAATCCTACGACGACTTCCTTTTCAAGAACCAGACAAAGCTAGAGGAGGACTTCTTCGCCAAGAATGAGTTCCGGACATCCATTCGTGGCTTGAAGGTCCGGGGAGTTACTGGGACCCACGCGGAGGCTGTAGCCCTGTCTAAGAAACTCCAGCGCAATGACACCATTCATAATATCTTTCTGGGTGAGGTCGGCAAATGGCTTCCATGGGATCCTAAGCCCCACCAGGTCCAGGAGCAAGAATACGCTGAGGACCAACTTAATACACTCATGAAGGCCTACAAGAATAATGAGGAGTCGCGTGAGAAGTTCGTGGCAGAGCAGCGTACAGAGATGACGAAGGGTGCGAAGAAGGGTAGCCCGGAAACCGCAGCCGCATCCGGAGGCCCAGCAGCAGAGGGTTGGGGGTCTATGTTTGATGGCCCGGCCGATTTGGCTATGCAACGGAAACGCGAGGCTACTACCGACGTTTCTGGTGTGACTGTTTCGGACAGTGTGATTGTTTCGGACAGTGTGACTGTTTCAGCTGTTCCCGAAAATACAATGGTCTAAATTTACTCTAACAGAGTACCAATCTGCTTATAAGCCTCGCCGCGGTCGGGGGCAGCAATACCTACGCAGGTATTTCCTTGGCAAAAAGTGCCCTCCCCACAAGGAGTTCCAGTCCTGGCGCAGGGTGCGTTGATTCCCTGACACTCTTTTGCGCCACAAGAGGACATATCAATACTTGGTAATAAGGGAGCCGTAAATCCCTCGGAACAGAACCCTCCCATACATGTTTGTCCCATGGGGCACTTACCGCCTGAGAGACAAGGGAGTCTGGCGGAACCACCCTTCCATCTTCCGAAATGCCTGGTTGTAGCAGAGGCTGCAAAGATTTTTACAAGGACGAAGCATACAAATGCCACGACCAGAATTAAACCAATACCGGATGTTAGTTTCAGTGACATTCCTTCTGATGTTATCTCAGAAAATGCTCGTGGATTTAAAGGTTCACAGTACAGGTAGTTGATTCTCCTGGAGGTGTGGTATATCCATTCTCTGACAGAATCCATTCAGACATTGTGTCCCGCCAGCACACGTGGGTAAATCAACACCGCATCTTATACCGGCCTCTCCTGCCTTGAATCCCTCATGTATCCGCACAATTCCAGCATGAAGGACAACAATTGCCATGAGGCCGACCATAAAAACAAAAAGAGTGGAATTTGATAGTCCAAGCATTCTAATAATGCTTAGGCTATAATTGTCATAAAATGCCTTAGACCTTCCTAATTGTAATTGCAGGCCCCTTCAACCTCTGTCCAGCAGATGGGTCGTAGCGATTCGTCTCCGCCGCCTCCGCATCAATATAGTTCGCAGCACTGTGCTCCCAGAATCTAGGCAACCCAATACGGAAATCTCCGTGTAACTCGGCCTTGTACCAATAGATAATGTCCTCAATCTTATTACTCTGTGTGTTGTTACTGACCACTAGACACTCGTAATTCTGTGTACATTGGTCCATGACCTGACAGAAAAACTCAAAGGATGGGAATGCCGACCCGTAATTCTCGTAGATACGCTTCCTATTATTCAGATATGGCTCCCTCAGAATAAATACATAATCCACATTCGTCCTCAGCACGGGTGGCACGCCGAGAGGATATTGCATCGTAATCAAAAAGAACACTTTCACCCACCTCCCATTCAAGAACAGGTAGCGGATATTGAGATCGCGTGTCCAGGAGTCGTCATAGAGACAGTCATCCAGAATCAAGAAGGAACGAGGATCAATACTGGATTGCCCTCTTGCCTGTTGCTCCTCCATGATTTTCTTCATGATGAGCTTCTGTCTCGCCACATAGTTCTGTAGGATGACAGGTGTATATGCTCCGTGAATAAAGAGTGGTGGCACCATCTTCTTGTAGAAATCGTTGGATTCCTCTGTACCACTGATAACCGTACCGAGAGGCATATTTCGGTGATGAAATAGCACATCCCGGACGAGTGTAGATTTTCCTGTACGCCTTCGTCCAATAAAAATACAGACTGCATCTTCCGGTATTTGAGACATGTTGAATTTCTTCAATTGAAGATTCATCGCAGCAGAAGCAGCCATTCCTAATTGCTACTCAAATATTACAAATACATTATGTAACGCGCTATATATTCTTAAGACCCTTCTTTCCTAAAGTAATGTCGTCTCCATATCCTTCACTTCAGACACAGAGTCTCCCTTCTCCCCAAATTTGGGAATTGGACCCGCCTGCAACGCTGAAGGCTGCCCTAGAGGCTCGATTCTGTCCACTCCAGACAACACATCCCGGACTTCTCCGTTTCGGTAAAACGAAGAAGCAGACACCCTTCCTGCGATTTGACCACCGCTGGCACTTGGAACACTTCGTTGGAGAGATTCCCCATCGTTCGGGCCATTTTTCCGGGAGAATTCGGGAGTACTCTTCCAACGGAAGCAACGGAATCCCTGCGGCAGGGCAGAGTCTAACAGACATTTCCGGCTTCTGTAAGATTACTCATTTATTGGACGCCTACCGGATGCTTCAGGGAAACTACCCGGTCTCTCAGCACCCCGCTCTTCCATCTCCAGGTAAGAAATCTGCGAAGGTCTATGGGAAGCTGCATGATCCCCACAACCAGGCCTACGTAGATGCAGTGGCCTGCTACATGTTGAGTAAGTTCCGAGAAGCCGATCACTCTCCTCACTTCTCACTCTTCTACGGGGCCTACCTAGCCATTGCGAAAGAGTACTTTTACAATATCACGGAGGACTTTGCAGATATTCGGTTTGAAAAATGGTTTTGGCGAAGAAAGGGGCAGGGGCACTTCCGGTTGTTAGGATTTAATGGAGATGTTCCCATGGACGCCGACGATCCACTTCTTGAATCGCCGGAAGAGGATTTGGATTACGATTCTTCCTCCAATGATTCAGATGGAAGTAAATCGGGTGAAAGCCATATATCTGAACTTGGAGGCTACGAGGCTGTGGGGGATACCGGATCTCTTCATTCTGCCTCCATTACAACGGCCAGCGATTTAGAATCTGATTCAGAAGGTTCAGATGGGACCGAGGAAACCGATGAAATCGGGGAAAACACCAAAATGTTTGCTGCAATATCTGAATTCCCGACAATGCTCATATTTCTGGAATCCAATACGAATACCATGGATTCACTCTTGGATGATAATGATGGGACCGAAAAAGAGGCTAAATGGAGTGCCTGGTTATTTCAAGTAATTGCGGCTCTTTGTCAGATTCAGAGCTTGTGGGCCATGACACATAATGACCTCCATAGCAATAATATCTTATGGACTAGCACTGAGAAACCATATCTGTATTACAGTACTACAAATGGTCATACATGGAGAGTTCCGACGTATGGCAAGATATTCCGGATTATAGACTTTGGTCGGGCCATTTACACTCATAATGATGTTCTGTGCGTGAGTGACGACTATTGGCCGGAGAATGAGGCGGGTACCCAGTATAACTTTGGCCCTTTCTATGAACCCGAGGAGCCCCTGTGTTATCCAAACCCCTCCTTTGACCTGTGTCGTCTGTCTGTGAGTATCATTGAGGCCCTTTTCCAGGAGATACCTGAAGACCGTGAGGGAGGTCGGGTCTTGAGTGATGAGGCGAATTTCAGACAACATGAGACTGTGTCAGATTTATACAATGTCCTGTGGGAGTGGTTGATTGATGAAGATGGGCGCAATGTATTGTGTAATCCGGATAGGTCCGAGAGATATCCCGGCTTTGACCTTTATAGCGTAATCGCGAAAAAGGTTAAAGGTGCTGTACCCAGGGAGCAATTGAATAAGAAGCCATTTGTTGGATTTTGTTTTAGTGATAATGTGCCAGAGGGTGAAAAGGTATATTCGCTGTTTTGCTAGAAATTTGCAGGGCCCACTTCCACACCGGGGTCTGTAGATGACTTTACGGATGAAAGAATGGAACTGGAGGCAGAGGCAAGGGACTCTGTTAGACCAGTACCAGACGCAGAGACAAGTTGCTTCATATCGTTAAATGACTCCGGGATAAGTGGATATAGAAATCCAGTTGTCAGGGAGCCTAGAATGAAATCACGGGCTAGATGCTTCGTGTTGGGAGATTCTTTATTATATACGGTGATGCCGGCAGTGAGTATTGCAACTATGAGGCCACCGATAACGGCCCAGAGGATGTGCTCAAGTGTATTCATTTCTGAGCAATCCTGGCAGAAAAAAAGCGCATACTTCGCGCGCTTTAGGCATCTTAAAGGGCATAGCGCTCCTTAAAGGGCCTCACCCTCCTTAAAGGGCCTCGTAATCATCGGCAGAAAGCGGTGCGGGTGGGCCATCCTTGCCAGATTCAGCTTCATTCAGATCTTCTATATCATCCAAATCCAATGCTTCCGATTCACCAATAATCTGAATATCACCATCTCCCTCTTCAATCATGGGCCTCAACTCGGCATCTCCAGATTCTCCAAAAATAGAATCAACACCCGTGAAACCTACAGTTCGTTCCGTATCAAATACAAGAGTATTCTGAGGCTCAGAATTTGTATGTTCCAATTTTGAAATATGTACTACAGATCCTGTCTTTGCTAGCTCCACCTTGGGCTTGGGCTCTTCCACCTTGGGCTCTTCCACCTTGGGCTCTTCCACCTTCAGCTCTTCCACCTTCGGCTCTTCCACCTTGGGCTCTTCCACCTTCAGCTCTTCCACCTTCGGCTCGTTTAGCCTGGGCTCTCCTGCCTCTTGCTCCTCAAACTTGGGTGTCTCACTTTCATCCTCCTCGGCTAATGCGGGCCCCGTTGTAATCTGAATGGCATCTTCGGCATCCTCCTGGAGACTATCTCTCAAAATGGACTTCACCGGGAGAAGGTTTCGAATAGCCTGGAGAATGCCCTCCTCCAGAAATCGGTTCACCTCATTCATATTCTTCTGGCGATCCAAACTTCCAGAAGAATCATCAAATAAGTATATATTAGACCATAAAATCCTGCTACTCTCAGACATTGTCCGATGCATAAAATGGTCCGGTTTGGGAATAGTAATCTTAATGGGTCCTCGCCGGGGTCTAGTATGAAGATTAATGGCAGAGAGAATCTTCGTGTGAGCAACGAATACTGCTGTAATAAGGTCTTCAATATAGTCGCAACTTACCTTTTCTAGAAGCGCACTCGTCTCACGCTGTACTTTGTCCAAATTCCACTCGGGAATCTGCTTGAGAGAGTCCTGAAACTCACTCAAAGCGGATCTCGTCTTAGATGTTACAGATATGCTCTTTTTTGTTTCATCGTAGCGATCCAAGAAGAATCTGAGAAGTACGGGCTGAAAGTTGAATATCAGTTGCTTTGTATATTCAGACTTTGCCTCACTATAAATGGCAGCGGGGGTTTCATGAACTTCCATGTATGCTAAATCTGGTGTTCAGAAAAAGAATTCGTATTTAACGAATGAGATAAGAGCCACGCACTAAGAATCCACGGACTTACACCTATACTAAGGCGTTTCAAAGCATCCCGCTCCAAAGGATGCCCTTTGATAATCTGAAGCGACACGGCATATGGATCATATCCCGCCAATCTCGCTTCTCGTAGCTCATCTAGCGTTTTCGGCGTTTCTATGGTGGGTGCCTTTATATCACCAGGCTGTCCCCACTTTGTCTGAATGAGTGACTGTCTCCATGATACTTTTGGGGGGGCAGAGAGCCTTCTTAAAATACAACGGGACTGAATTGGTTCAGACATACACTCTAGACGTCGTACTTCCAGTGCGCATGTGACATTTGCTGACGCAGTCTCCAGGATACGACGCAAGAATGCCTGGGCGTCTAATGTAATATCGTCGGCACCTTCCAACCACACCCATGTAGGCTCTCTGGTCCGTACAATTCCATGTAGGAGTTCTCGGCCCTGTCTGAGGGCACGATCATCTCTGCAATTCCAGCGGAAGAGTGTCTGACCGGCATTCGCAGCGGCATTACGAATCCAGCGCGATTTCCCACATCCTGGTGGCCCAACAACGAGATAACTTTTTCCACGTGTTTGCATTCTGTTTTCTAAAGGGTGAAAGTCTTAGACCGGTAAATATGTGGTAACAGCGTGAACACTAGTAAAAATTGAACTATAATATATATTTACATAATACATATTATATACTCCATGCAAGCAGCACATTCACGCCGCCTACAAAGAGAGATACGGAACTATCACGATAATGGTTTATCATATATCGTATCTAAGTATTATGACCTTTCATATGACCCCAATAATATATTACACTGGTCTGCAAATCTACATTGCTTACCAGTGAAATGGCATGAGGGAAAAAACTATGCGATTGATATTATATTGACCGATGATTACCCATTATCACCTCCTACCGTAAGATTCTTGAACACAGTAAATTGTCAATGCGTACATCCTGATACTGGTATTATGAGCTGTAGTATTCTAAATAAGAATGGTGGGGCACGCAATTGGTCTCCTGCCTTGACAATACCTGGTCTGATAATGAGTATTATAAGCATTCTGACAGATGAGGACTCTAAACGAATTTATTAATGGCTTGCCTGTAACTGTTCTAACAGCATGGAATCATGGATGGCATTTCGCCTCAGACTCTGATTCAGCGGATTGTTATCCACCGCGTCCACCATCGCAGGCATATTACGCTCCATACTCACATCCAACTTCAAGGGCATTCGGTACTTTACACGACCCAGGTCGGCGGTACCTGCCGTAAGCCCCGTCACACGATTCACGGCCATGGCTCTGTCATTCACATCGTCGGCAGTGAGCCTCTTGGATTTTTGGTGAATCTCGCCCTTAAACACGGCAATATTGCCATTACCCGCCATAGGCTTCCTGCGCACAGAAGTCGTCGTCTTTGACTCGTTTTTCCGCATATTGTAGGCCGCCTCGTGGCTCGTGAAATCCTTGTTGACGGAAATTGCAGGGCCGGCAATACGGGAATCGCTGGAGAGTTGGGACTTCTGTGTGACCCTAGGGATATCGTTGGGGTCGTAGACCTTGAGGCGCTCAGGTCCCGCACCGGGACCCGAGATGCCGCGGTAGTCCCAGTCAATTGTGGTCTCCTTGATGGTCGTGCGTGCCACATCACTTGGATCCCAGGTTGTAATGGCAGGGGCACCATTCGCATAGCCGACGGGAGTGCCCGTCTGCCGAATATTACCCACCGTCTCTCCACGCCTCGTGGGTCTCGCGTCATCGTTGTAGTGGACCGCGACCTGCCCAGATTCAGCCGGCACCAAGTTGAGACCCATCATGCGATCCTGTGTGCCATTACGCTCATTGGGTCGCACTTCGTAACTCGCAGCGCCATAATCGTCCCTGGCTCCACCACCATATCCACTCCCATCCGTGTTACGGTATCCTGCCCCCCCATATTGCTGTGTCATAGGTGTCCTGTAGTCACCGGCCACGTAGGACTGGAATGCGTCCTGAGATGCGGGAGTACCAATGAGTTCTTCCGTAGTATCGGTACGTGTAGTGTGCTTCATGACCTGCATGGGTCGCACTGCCTCTTTTGTAACTTCGGATGTCGCCACACCATTGCGCTCTCCAGTCTCATTAATAAAGAATGTATCGGGGCGGTATTTGCGAACCTCCCCGGAGTCCAGCGCTGCCGCTCCAATGAAATGGGCACCAGGAATCACTTGGTTGTTGTAGGAGACCTTGGGTTTATCGGCAACACGGAGTTTATCCGTGGTGGGCATCGCACGTTTCATGATTTCATTCACTTCAAATTGTTGGAACCCACCCTTGCCCGTAATACCACCCTTTTCATTAAGAGCAGAACCGACCCGTGTAGGTTCAAAGGGCTTCTCATTATTACGTCTGGACGGGTCTACGATACGACTACGGATGAAATCTGCGTTGGGCTCATTTCCGAAAGGTTGCCCGAAGGGGACGTTCGTATTGAACATGGGGGCCTGCTCCTGTTTCTGGATCTGCGTGGTCCCTGCGCCAGTGTACATATCCAGACGACTCGTGTTGGCGCTGGCAGTCATATTTTGCTTGACACTTCCTCCAAAGAAGGGTTGCATGTTACTGTGTTTAAAATCGGAGGAAGGTATCTCCTGGCCACTGAGACTGCTGAAAACGGAGTCTCCCTTGACCCAGGCGGAAGACTCTTCTACACCGCTGCTTGTCATGGCAATCTGGGCTGTCGCGGCTTCAATAGGTTCGGGCATCGGGCCTCCGCCATATCCTTGGAAGCCTTCTTTATTGGATTCGGTAGGGTTTCTCAGAGGGGGGAGAGAGGATGCGTAGGTGATAGGGCCACCGTACATGGGTCCTCCATTGGGTTCGGATGGGTACATTTGGCCACCGGGAGTCTTATACATCATATCCAATTCCGTGCTGGAAAAGGCGGAATTTGTGGCGGCTCGTTTAGCATCGGAGCCCTGCGCCTGGGAACGCCTCTGAGAGGCACGTTCAAGGATAGTCTGAATCTGGGCATTGACGGCCTGCTTTCCGTCGGAGGAGCCGATGGATGCAAGATAATTCAGACGGTCATTGAGATCCTTTATTTTTCCTGCTTCTTGCTGGCTGAGATACTGTTGAATTCCAATAGTGTAATATTCACTGGCGACAGGCAGGGCTGGGTCGGAGGGCGGCGTTTTCTGAGGGAGGATCCCGAGGCCGAGCGTGTGAAAGCCTTCTTTTTGAATTGGCTTCTTTCCGCCGGCTAACTGGGATACAGCGTAACCCACGGCAAGTAATCCTGAGAGGGCGGCGATTTCCATACTAACTGTTAGGGTGTTTTTACTCTTAACAGTTACTACGTTACAAGGTTAGTGCTACTACAAATGGCACCTATGGCTTATGAATACTATAGGCGATTTTCTTATAGCATGTTTGATCCGTCCACACGTCCTTGCTCTGGGTCCTAGAGGGGATGAAGAAGTCAAAGGGTGTCTCAAAGGTCTCCTGGGGGTCGTGGGGGAGATCAATCCAGCGATTCCAGCCCGTTGCTCTGAGAGTACAGGGGGGGTTATAGAGGCGCTGATAGGTGAGCCCCATGGATAGATCGTCGGCATTTACGAGCCTATGCTGGTTCATTTTATTCGTATCAGGATCATATTGAATATGATTATTCTTTACACGGGTTCCCAGGCGATTAATGTTTTTCAAATCTGATTCTACATCGGTCTTCCACTGCCCTTCAGGCCAAGAAGCACCTGAGTACTGAAGACGAATAGTGGGCTCTGCCGGAAAGCTTGACGGACAATTATGCTCTGGCTTCTCTAGGTAGTACCGAGCCGAATAAGAAGTAATACGCATATCATCCTGCTGGTGGAAATTGTCGTATTTGGACCTCGTTGATGTCATCCCTGCTCTTTTTTAGAAAAAAAGAGCGCAAAAAACGGTGGGGGGGATTTCAAGAATATAAGAGCGCAAAAAACGGTGGGGGGGGATTTCAAGAATATAAGAGCGCAAAAAACGGTGGGGGGATTTCAAGAATATAAATAATAAGATACCTTTAATGAACCGTATGTTCTTCCAGAGGCACATCATATATCAGGCACGGCCATTTGACGAAATTGGATACCCATTCATACTTAGATACAGTTTTAACATACTTTGCCTTTGAGACTACGTAGAATTCAATGAACCCAACTTTTGCGGATTCAACATCCGATGTTTTTCCAATATGACCCATTTTACAGGGTTTACCATTACATTCAATCGTTTTGATATTCAATTGTTTTTTCGCGTATTCTTTGAAATTCGTTGAGTTTGACAATAATACGTCAGTACTCCTATGTGTCTCCTTCAATATATTAAAAAACTGAATGAATGTAGGATCGTTTTCATCTATATCTTCTTTAAACACACTGTCCTTGAATCGGAAGTGTTGAATTCCGTAGTCTTTGGGTAGAGTCTGGATGGTTTCATCCACTTCTTTTTTCAAGAAGTCCATTGGCTCACATATACGCTTAGCAAATTCTTTGTCAGCGCTAGTTAATACACCCTTTTTGTAGGATAAACAGTCGTCATTTTTAGGACATTTATTTGTGTATATGAACACATCATCGCGCGCTTTTAATTCGCTGCCGACTAGGGTTTCAAAATCGCAGTGTTCGGGCCCATTCGGACAGTCAATATGTATGATTTTTTTACCTCTTATATGATTATATTCGTTTGATTTAACATTCTTTAGAAACTTTCCACATATATCGTCAGTGGCATCAAGTACAAAACGAAAATTATTATCTTTACAATATTGATATGTAGCAATTGCCGCACGGAGTTTATCTCCAAACCCATTGGATCTGGGGGATCCTTTTACCAGATTATTCCATACAAGATATACAGTTTTTTTATAGCTGTTATTTATATAATAGACTACGCAAAGTATGACTATAACTGATATAGATATAATATTAATGTAAAATATGGGGGTATTTTTAGAATATACCATATCTAATATCGCTTATTATTTAAACGGTAGGTTAAAACTCCCTCTTTTGTATTAGGCGATACCCTTTCATTTTCTTTGCATGATTTTCAAGGGCATCTTTATTTCTCTCTTTATCTGTCCTATGCCGACCATTTATGGGGTCTAGCCATCCATAAAAATACGTGTAAGCATCTTCCCACTGAGCCTTTGTAAGTTTCGCTGGTAACATACCCCTTGGCAAATAGCAATGATCTCCTTCAAGCATAAAATATACGTTATCAGTTCCTAGTAGAACTGGATAAGTCACGTCATTTCTGCCAACCATAGAAAAATATTTGTCGACCTTATCATCCATCTGGAATTCATAGATACTGGATCCCACATGGACATATCTGTTTGCTGAAACATGTAAGAGTAAGGAATTTCCTACGAACATATGAGCCTTATCTGGCAGATGATCTGCTCCTTCCGCATGACCCGTACTCTTTCCTACGTAGATATCTTTCACTCTAAGTTCCATTATAAGCTTACTATAATCCTCTGGTTCACCTATTTCCATATGAACATCCTTGTAAATCGCAACTTTATTGCCATCTACATAGACGCGAAATGGTCGTGCACCGTTATCATGAATATCATAATGTTTTCCTTTACGCATACTTTTCCTAGTACATCTTAATATTTAATTTAATTGCACTGCTGTGCGATATAATTAAATAACTTAATATTTCTCAGGGCACCCACATTGCTGTACGGACATGGCCACGGGAGCAAATGTGGGAGCATAAGGCCACATTTGAATAGCAGGCAGATGCCTGGGTCGCACATTAATACTGGTGCTAATTTTGGTGTTTTTCCTATAAATGGTAGTCTGTTCCGCAGGAGGTGCCTGGTACTGGCGGGCAGGACTATGTGTCAAGGGGATATTCAGGCCTCGTAAATCAGATTCCACATCCACCATATTGCCGGCGGGAAGACTTACTTCATTACCACCGACGAGACCTAGCATGTGCCGGGCAGGGGTTTGGCTCACGTAACTAAATGGGCTCTCAACATACACTTGAGGGTTTTCCTTGGCCTCAAATGGATGATTCATAACTTTGAACGGATCCTCCATATCTATCGTTATTAGATATTTATCTACCGTGAATCTATCAATCTTTAAGGCAGTGTAATTAACTTTGATACTTCATGATTCCCGGATATATTAAATCGCCTTATAATTAATTTCTATTCATAATATTAGGTTTGATATATTATCTTAATTATAGGTATGGAAGGATTTGCCGTGATTAAGGCTTATAACTGATTGTTGGCCTTCTAGAAGTTATAGTACGTGTAGTGGGAGCACCGGGAACCGTAGTAATAGCCACCCTTGTGTTCTTGCTATTTATACCAGTTCCAGGTCGTCCATAACTCACACTCTCTGGTCCTTGTAGTCCAATATAACCATGAACGTCGGCACTTGGCGCTTGTATGGTTGGCTTTCTACGACGTGTGGAATTTATAGGGGGTCTTACTAGGGTTGGCGCTCGTATGGTTACACTTCTAGGGGGTCTTACTAGGGTTGGTCTAGGATTATACGTATAAGGCGTTGATTGCTGATATGGGTCACAGGAAGTATCAAATAGTTCATTGTATTGCGTTGTACCCACGTAATTACGTTTAAATATACCTGACTCACATTTATTACAATTTAAAAGTTGCTGCATAATTAAGTTTCGTATTTCAATCATTTGCCCCTTTATTTCTTTTATGGCCCGAGTATTGCCAGAAGAATACATCTCAGTAGTTCGTTTAACATCGGCAGTAAGTTTAAAATAATCAATAGACTTCGTATATCCAAATGATTTTATTACATTTATTATTGTCTGTTTTAGTGAATCATCCGTTTGTACGATAGGATATTGTAAATGATCATTTGAAAAATGCCTAGCAATCATATTGCTTTGCTTTCCAATACCAGCAAATCCGCCGTATGTATATGGCCCGAAGAATATATTATATTTTACCATATCATTTTCATCTTTATCTTTAGCAGACATAGCGGCTATAATCATTTCAGCCATGGCACCCATACACTTATCATTTAAGTTATAGAGACAATATTCTAAATTTTGCACATTTGGATGGTTTAATATATGCTCATTCTCCCATTTGCTTGGTTCTTTTTTATTGACTGTACCGAATATATAGGATGTTAGTGTAGGCTTGAAAAGATTACCTTGACCGCCGCGCATTTTACGTGTTTTACGCATATGTATACGCTTACGCATATTATGCGTTTTTCCCTTTAGAACCATTCTAATCTCAGAGGAGAATCAAAATTACCATATCTTTTTAGGAAAGTTATGGCGATTTTGTGTTTATATGGTCATGACACACTCGCGGCTCTTTGGATATTGTTTGACTTTCAGTCTAGCAATTGACATCCCTCATGTAAGCCCTACTAGGAATTCCACCGCGAATCCATCCAGCCGCAGCGACCTCCGGTACCAAATTCTTGGGATTCTGAATATTCTCTGATAGACTCTCTACAAGGGGAGTCCACTGCCCCGCAAATTCCTGCTCAGTGACAGTTCCACATTCCTTCATCTGCTTCACTTGCTCTCCATGTATGAGTTGGCTCTCGACATCGGTATTGCCACGACCACCGCCCATATATGGCACAGACAGAAAGGGTCTGGCCTGTGCGCGAATCTGGCACCTATTACTCTTAAAAGAAGACTCATTACGAAGCATAGAATCAGAATCAATTGTGGCGTTATTAAACCCATATCCCTCCCTAGGGTACATGAGTTGCTGCTCGGATGCCAGGGGATTCACCTTCTTTGCATCAGGCACCAGGTTCATGGTAGTGTATTTACCGGGACCCAAACTCTGGGTGTAGTATTGCTGGATTCCGCAAAGGTCGTCACGCGTCTTTGTCAGTCGGTTGATATCCATCTAACTACACTTTTTCAAAAAAAACTAATGTCTCTAGCAGAACAGAATGAAACAGGCATTGCGCTTTTGTAGATGTATTAAGGCGGTTCGTAAAACAGTGAAGCGTCGTTCAGGGCAGACCAAAGAATCAGGCGCCATTGCCATCTGTATTAAATCTGTTCTGAAATCTCGTGGCAGAACTCTCAAGAAATTCAAATGCCGGGGGGGCAAGGGCCCCATATTACAGACACAGTCAAACTAAGGCAATGCGGAAGTTCCTGGAGGACATACAACACCCTTAGGACAAATCTTAGGATCCACTGTAGATTCTGGGCAATAATAGCCTTCGGGGCATACAAGAGGTGGAACTGCTCCACCCGTACCTTCTACACAATAATATCCGGCTGGGCAAGGGCTCGCACACTGTTGAGTAGAGCCTTCGGAGCAAACACACCCAGCCCTACATAAACCTGAGCACTTTGGGTCAGCCAGGTTTGTTCCGCTACCATATGTACCTCCAGGACATCTATAGCCCTTGTTTTTACCTGAAGATACAGGGCACCAATATCCCATAGCACAAGGGATAGCAGGTGAAGCAATAGAACTTGACGCAGGTACATTAAATCCCTCACCCCTCATATATATATAGAGTCCCAATACCAGAAGTATTGCTACGAACAATGCTTGTGATAGGCTAATTTTAGGAAAACTCACCATCTTACTGTTATAGTTATGGAAATTAGGGCGTTATATTGAGCCAAGGTATCGCGGCACCATCCGTAGCACTCACACATGCGTCCCGACCACCCTCCTTACATGTCTTACCAGGTAGCTTATACAGCCAATTCTGATAACTTTCTCGGTCATTGGGAACTGTCGTAGATGGCATTGTTATAAAAGTGCGTTGGCTCTGTGTCTTACCAAATATATCTGTAGGGTCTGAGTACCAATTAACTCTGAAAAAGTCGTCAAGAGTTGCCTTGACTACAGGGTCGTCAACGGATTTCGCTTCAGGTCTGTACGGATTATATTTGATCTCATCAATCAATACATTCATAAAGGGGTTCCTGGGACTTGGGAGAGTCATTGCATCCCCGTCGTCGTAAGAATTGTCTGCGCCAGCTACCGGAGGTGTTGTCCACGCCTTAGAAGCCGGTTCATTGGGTGAAATCGTGGCGACGAACTGTTCCTGTATATACGATGCCTTTATCATGTCTACAATATCTGGGAGTGTAATGATGGTGCCGAGTAGAAGTGAATATATCAGTGTTGTCGTCATATCGTTATTGAATAGTGAAAATATGAGCGCTAACACTATAATAGAAAAGAATGTCCTAGTGAGGGCATTTACACGCTCAGTAAAGCAGGGTGGGTGACCTGTATTACGTCGCTTCCATTGTGCGAGCCATGAATCTGTTATAATAACACTGGGGTCTTCCCACCATCCAGGTGTACATTGAGGAACTTTGACCATACTACCTACTTCTTACCTTGTTTCTTTGCCTCCAATTTGCGTCGGAGACGATCTCTTACTATGGCCAACCTGGCATTCTCGGGTCTCCCGGCAGCGGCTGCTGCTTCAGGATCCTCAAAACTGAAGGCCTTGCGCATGGACTCCATCATCTGAACGAAGACAGGATTCTCCGAAAACTCCTTCATCATCTCCTCGGCCTCGGATGCCAAGTCCTGGGGCCTGAACTCGCCACGCTGGAACTTCTCTTGAAGCCTCTTCATTATACGCTTCATGGCATTCTGGATAACTTCAGGATTTCGCATTGTACTTTGCATGAGAACTTCAAAGGCTCGGCTGGGATCCTCCTCGCATTGTTTCATCGTCTCGGCATCTAGACCGAATTCTTCGGGTTTCAATTCGCGGACAATATCCTCGGCAAGTTTGGCGAGTTTCCCATTCTTGAATTTTTCGGGAAAAGGTGGAAGACGATCGCCACCGGAACCAAAGAGTTCCTTTAACTTTTCGGTGAAAGAGTCAAATTCGGAGCGGTCCAACTTTGAGCGCCATTGATTCATGAAGTTGTCTGCGAAGGCCTTGAATGCCTCGCTTCCGAAAGAGTCTTTGTCGCCGTCATTAATAAGGAAGGAGAAGGACATAATGCTGAGAAACTGGTTGATGGCTGCCTTCGTACGTTCGCTACATGCATTCCAGAGGGCATCATTAATAAAGACGCCGGGGAGAACCATTCCCGGGCTCGTAGTGGGATCCCTCTTAGGGCTGCCGGCAGTTGGAAGTACAAGGGACTTGTACATGGTCGTCCTATCATCTGGTAAAATGGCTACAGCTACCTTGATGACTTCTGTCAATTCAGGGAATGCTTCGGTTAGGGATGCTGCAAACTCGTCGTACTTCGATTGAAAAATTGCGTTCAGCGAGCCACTCATCTAGACGTGATAGATAGAGGATATTACTTATCTTTACGTATCTTATCTCTATTATTACTTCTCGGCCCGCACGTTCTCGCAAAGTTTACAAAGGACAAATAAGTACTTCCAGATTGCATCTTTGCTATCCTGACTCATGGTAGGCCAGTACTTATCAAATATCATGAGAGCAGGCATCATTTCATTATATTTCTGGGCCAAGACTACTCTGGCAAGATCACGAACCTCGTCGTCCTTCCTGTTGATAATGAGGTCGTTGGCCTTGACATAGATATTGTCGTAGAATATATCAAGCATAAGGCGTGGATTGGATTTCTTCCCAGCCTTGATGGCCTCCAGAGCCATAGAAATACCTTTCTCCTCAGGAAAAGACCCTTGTAACTCTTCAAAGAACCGAATCAACTGATTACAGAAAGCACCCAACTGTGACATGACTAATTATAGTTATGTCATAGTTTTTTAGGTAATACGCCTCAATTTTATGGCATGCTTTTGGCACGCTACATAGGCGCCCTTGGTCGCATATTCGGCATTCCAGCATCCCGATTTCGTTGATAAGATTCCAATTGTTTATTTAGCAAATCTTCCTTTTTAGATTTCTTACTCCCCCCACCATCTTGTCCGGACATTCCAATTCCTTGAGTGGTTCTATCACCAGGAGATGCATTCCCATTCAAGAAACCAAAATCAAAGTTTTTAGAACTACTGCTTTCCACGGAAGCTCCCGACCCATTTATGAGATTACCGTATGATTCAGATAATTTCCCCCCCATCTCAGAAATATTCCAGGCCTCAGGCTCAGAGGAAGCCGCTGCAGGAGTAGGGCCATTCTGTCCTCGGTTTCCAGATGATGAATTATTGCTGCGATTCGTATCTACCATTTTCCTTTCGTACAACCAATTCATGACATCACCACCGGTTTTCACAGGTTCATCTACGCCTTTAATCAAGAGTGTCGGGACCTGTTTGAGCCAGGCAGGCAATTGACTTCTAGGGGTGGTATCAATACAGATAAAATGGAATTCTGACTTATAAGGTGTCGTGGAAAGTTCTTTCAAAAACGCTTCGGACCATTCGCATTTGTTACTGTAAAAACAGCTGTGGGGTGGTTGCCCTTGCCGTAGAGCCATTCTATAAAATCACACGAGAAGGGTGGCTTAGTAAAAACGCATTTACTATGAATTACCAATTATACAGCCCCGAACCCGATTGGCTAGAAATAGCTGATGTTTCTCGTTTCTTAGCAGCAGAAATATATGTATTTCGCCTTTCTTCACGCCTTTTTCTACGTTTCTCCTTGGATGTAAGACGCGTGTTGACTTTCGAAGTTTCGCACATTGTTTTATGTTGTAATCAGATAAATTATCTGCGCCGCGATTTCCTATTGCGCTCCTTGAGCTGCTTCATCTTAGCCTTACGAGTCTTACGTCCACCCTTTGTACTTGGGGTTACACCAGGTATGTTATTAGGGTAAGATACGACCGGGTAACTTGTGGAAGCACCACTTGGATCTGGTTCGGTTATCCCAGTCTTTTTATTCAGATTATTAGGCATTCTAGTTATACATGGTCTAAAAAATGAATGTATAGCCTTTAACAGAATTGCTTATACACATGGCAACGTTTCAGAATATTCAAGTACCTTCAGAGAGAAGGCTTCAATTCACTCTCGGTCCTACCGCATATCCCTACGCCAACACTTTGCGTAGGGCCATTATGACTCTTGTCTCCACTATCGGATTCCGATCTGACCCACCCGGCGTAGTACTCGATACTCCGGATATCAAAATCATCCAAAACGACAGCAATACGCAGCCGAATGAACTCCTCGCCCATCGTATCAGTCTCATCCCCATTCACGGTGCGGACCCTCTCAAATGGGACCCTGACCACATTATCTTCAAACTGGATGTGGATAACGATAGTCCTGAGCCTCGTGATGTCATGGCTGCAGATATCCAGGTCTTTGAGAGGCGGAAAGCCGCTGATTTATCAGAGGCACTCGTGGAAATTCCTGGGCGTACATTCTTTCCTGCGAATACGTTGACTCGCGATACTTGCCTGATAACCACGCTGCCTGGAAAGCGTTCTGCGCAAACACCTGCCTTGAAGGCTGAAATGCGGGCGACTGTGGGACTCGGTAGAGAGCACGCTCGGTTCATTCCCACATCCCAGGCATCGTATGCCTACACTCTTGACATGAACACTGAACGCCGGAATCAATATTTTGAGAAGTGGCTGGTCCGACACAAGAAGGTGGAGCCCGAGTCATTAAAGCAGGACGAGGTACGCCGAGCAGAGTTGGATCGTGAGTTCAATACTATGGAGATTCAGCGTATTTACAAGGTGGATGAGAAAGGGGAGCCCAATAGTTTCGATTTCCAGATTGAATCTATTGGTCCAATGGCTCCTCGTGCCATTGTAGAGCGTGCCTTCCTGGGTCTTATTGATATGTGTAAAGGCTACGTGGGTCTTGATACAGGTGATCTACCTGAAAGTATATCGGTAACATCTTCTGATACACTGATGACTGGGTTTGACTTCATCATCAAAAATCAGGACCACACCTTCGGAAACATGATTCAGACGTGGTTGGTGGAGCATCATGTGGAGGGGGAGGCGACCCCCAATTTGAACTTTGCGGGCTACAAGATTCCTCATCCTCTGAAGGACGAGATGCTGCTTCGTATTGGTGTAGATGATGGGAATGAGCTAACCGCGAGGACGGCGATTGCCGCGGCAGCACGCGGGTGCCAGGCCATGTTTGAGTCTTGGTTGGCTGCTTGGACTGGGACTTCTGCTGCTGGAGCAGGTTCTGGTTCAGGAACTACAGCCGCAGCAACTCTTGCGGCAGGCAAGAAGTCTATAAAACTCAAGCGTACCCCTGCTGTTTAACGCATAAGTTTTATATGATTAGAGAATAGATGAAGCATTATCATTCATACTTTATTTTATTGAAACTCATAGTTCTCATACAATTTGTATTGGTCACTCTAAAGAAGCAGTCACGCGATTCAAAGATGTATATCTTCACTGATACGGTCTTTAAAATATCTGTTGCTCTATACCTATTCTTATTTTTCACCTTGAATACCTTTCCTGGAATTGACTGGCAAGATGTTCTTATTATAAGATTTTCTGGTGTGATACTTTTATACGATATTGACTTTAATGGACTTCTTAAAATTGTGCGTGAATATGTACCAATGCTACCAAATATCCCCATCTTAGAATATGATTATGTGTTAGCGCCTATTAGCACCTCCTAGTGGCTCTTAATATTCTGAAATGACAGATATTAAGCGGTATATTAAGCCGTCAATCATCTATTAATTTCTAACTTACAACCCGTAATAGGAACACAGTAATACTACATAGCCCACCCAACTATTCCATGGCATCAGAGTAATACCCGACAGCCTGATCGCAGTTTCAATGAAGGGTTTCAATATACGAATAGCACCTGGGACCGATACATTATTATACGTCGATCCGAGAAGCGCCTTGTCAAAGGATGGTTTGCCTACACGGGCATTTACGACCTCATGGAAGTCATAGACCCAATTAACCAACCAAGGACCCAGTTCGTCGTAGGGCATTGTTTTTATTACAGCAATTGGATGGGTCTGTATCCACGCCTGCGAATGTTCGCGACACATTGCACAAGGTATCATTTTTGGAAGTGTCTGGAGCATGAGAATCCACTGTCGCCGCTCGTCATCTCGTGATGACGCAAACAGGGCCTTCCCACCCTTCTGGGCTAGAGCGTGTAAGATTGTCCAGAGTACTGGACCCCAGTGGTCAGATTCAGGGTAATCTGGTTGGGGTTTTTCACACGAACAAGGCATCTTCCTAAAGATTAGGATGATGAATTGTTTTTACAATAAGACGCGATATAACTTAATATTTAATTTAATTACACTGTACATCACTACAAATAAAATCAATACTTCACGATATATTAATCCACCTCCTCAACCTTGGGCCCCTTTGTTTCCTCAGTGGCAGAAGGCTCAGTGGCATAGAGTTTCATAAAGAAGGGTCGGAATTCCTCCTCCGCCTTCGTCTTCTGCGCCTCGTATTCGGCCTTCTCTGCACTTGTATTGGCATCTAGCCAACTGATGTACTCCTTCGTCTTCTCCAAATTCTCATCACACATTTCTGCTCCAAGTTTCGCACGTGTCTTCTCGTCATTCAACGAATTCCGCACATTATATACATAGGACTCCAGGCCATTGCGGGCCTCCACGACTTCCATGCGAGCCTTGTCCTCCGCCTCAAAGTTGGCGGCCTCACTCACCATCCGCTCAATATCGTCCTTGCTCAGACGACCCTTGTCATTAGTAATGGTGATTTTCTGGGACTTGCCGGTGGATTTCTCGGCAGCCGACACATTCAAGATACCATTCGCATCCACATCAAAGGACACCTCAATCTGAGGCACTCCACGAGGCATAGGAGGGATTCCGTCCAGTTGGAACTTACCCAGGGAATTATTGTCCTTCGTCAAAGCGCGCTCACCCTCAAAGACCTGGATGAGAACACCTGGCTGATTATCGGCGTACGTGGAGAAGGTCTGCGTCTTCTTACAGGGGATCGCAGTATTACGATTGATAATCTTGGTCATTACACCACCCGCCGTCTCCAAGCCCACGGAAAGAGGTACAACATCCACAAGCAGGATATCGCTGGTGCGGTCATTCTTATCCTTGGGACCGGCCAAGATATGGGCCTGAACAGCCGCACCAAAGGCAACAGCCTCATCGGGATTTACTGAGTCATTGAGCTTCTTGCCGTTGAAAAAGCCGCTGAGAAGCTCACGGATCTTTGGGATACGAGAAGAGCCACCCACCATCACAATCTCGTGAATCTGGTCCTTGCTCATCTTTGCGTCTTTGAGAAGACCATCCAGAGGCGCGATACAGCGCTTGAAAAAGGGTTCACACATGCTCTCAAACTTGGCACGAGTAATAGTAGCCTGGAAGTCCACACCCTCGGCGAGACTGTCCACTTCAATCTGAGCCTGTGTCGCCGAGGAAAGGGTGCGCTTAGCACGCTCACAGCCAGTACGAAGGCGACGGAGGGCCTTGGCATTTCCTGCAACGTCCAACTTGGACTTCTTCTTAAATTCGGCCACACACCAGTCCACCATTACGTTATCAAAATCTTCTCCTCCTAAATGCGTATCACCTGCAGTGGCCTTCACCTCAAACACACCATCATCGAGCGTCAAAATAGACAAATCGTGCGTACCACCACCGCAGTCAAAGATCAGCACATTCTGCTCAGAACTGGTCTTCTTATCTAATCCATAGGCCAGGGCGGCTGCAGTGGGCTCATTGATAATACGAAGCACATTCAGACCTGCGATTGCACCGGCGTCCTTCGTGGCCTGACGCTGAGAGTCATTGAAATACGCAGGCACCGTGATAACCGCGTCAGTCACCTTCTCACCCAAATATGCCTCGGCAGTGGCCTTCATCTTCTGTAGCACAGCGGCAGAAATCTCCTCGGCACTGAAGGTCTTGGTCTCGCCAGCCACAGTCACCTCAATCAGAGGCTTATCGGCAGTACCAGGCTTCACCTTGAAAGGCCAGTGAGCCATATCGGACTTCACGGAAGAATCGCCGAACTTGCGACCGATGAGACGCTTGGCATCAAAGACCGTATTGGCAGGATTTGCTGCGGCCTGGGACTTGGCCGCGTCACCGATGAGACGCTCGTCGGCAGTGAAAGCCACGTAGGAGGGTGTCGTGCGATTCCCCTGATCATTCGCAATGATCTCCACACGGTCGTTTTGCCATACACCAACACAAGAATAGGTTGTTCCCAAGTCAATTCCAACTGCAGTAGGCATTATACACTGTAAAGGTGAGCAGGTTTTAGGCCTAAGTGTAATAAAATTGAACGCATATTTTTGTATTTATTATTCACACAAATGCAAAACGTAAGTCATATAAAGTTTCTTAAAGTCAAATGGACGGATGATAATTATTCTACAGAAAAGGGGCTTGATAACGCCCTTGCTGAATTAGAGGTTAAAATTACAGAATATCTTAAAAATGGGTGGGTAATTAAGGGTGAGGTTTCCTATATATTCAAGGGATGTAGGTGCTTAATTCAAACAATGGTAAAGTATGAAAAAACTAAAGAAGTAGAAGTTGACTTACTTAAATTATAAAACTCTTAATTCTTACGAGACTTATTCTTATTCTTTTTATTCTTATTTGTCTTATTTTTCCTTCTAGCACTGCGGCAAGGGTAGAAACATTCGATAGCCCACTCTGCGTATGTGGTGGTTTGAAATAGCCTGTAAAGTTCGGGCTACCTGGACCAGTCGGTCCTCTTGCATCGGGTCTCCTTTTATAGACCCTTCACCTAGACTTGAACTGAATCTATTAGCACTTAATATATTAATGTATATTATATAAATTAGTAATATGTCGCAGGTAACAGAAAATATATGGATTGGTTCGTACCAGGATGTATGTAATGATGAATTGCTGAATGAGCGGAAAATCACACATGTCTTGTGTTGTGGTGAGGAATTAGATTTGAGGGCAGGTTACCCCTATTCAAAAGATAGAATTGGTCACAAGATACCTATTGAGGATAATATGGCAGATGAAAAAACACTAGATAGATTTATGGAAGGGGCTGCGAAACTCAATGAGTGGATCTCGCAGGGTAGACGTATTATAGTTCATTGTATGGCTGGTATGAGCCGTTCTGTATCAGTTGTTATCACGTATTTAATAGTTTATAAGGGCTGGTCTTATCAGACTGCCTATACCTTGGTCAAGTTAAGGAGATGGCAGACAAATATACATCCTGAATTTGTGGAATTACTAGAGGAAATGAATCCCTCATTTACTCATCCCTGAACTCGGACTCATTTATTTGCTGTGCCACACCATTGTTCTTACCACTGTAATCACCACTTGTCGTGGAAACAGGAGGCTGCTCGGTCTCCTTGGACAGACGGATCATGTTGGGGATGCCATAGGGAGTCTTCAACTGCTCTAAAATCCACTCAATGACCTCGCCGATGCGGAGCGTCTTCCTCTGAGGACGCAGGGCCTCCAAGTAGTGCTTGTGGAGACCGAAGACCAGAGGCTGAACCGTCATGGGAAGACTTTTGAAGGGCATAGCGTGCTCCTTATGGCAACGACAATACCAGTCATAGAGTGTCTTGGTACTGCGCCTGTAATCCTGCTCAAAGCCCTGGAATGCATCACTATCCTCTGGATAGACACGGAGGTACTCTTGTATGCGCCTCTGAGAACGCAGCCTCAAGAAACGCCCGAAGGAATTAGACTCGGTCCCACGAAGCTCCTTGCGCACACGGTCATGGTCGGCATTACGGAATCGCCAGCGCTGAAGACCCGTGTGGACCACGAGACCCTGCCAGTACCAGGGCTTAGATTCCTTGATAGCCTCAAACTTCTCCTTCAACTCAGGCCAATCGGCAGGCTTGAATGTCAGGCTGTAGGTCTTAGGGCGCCAGGAAGGAGGCAAGTCCTCCGTGTAGAAATCCACAGAGCCGTCAGTGCGAACCACACCACGATAAATGGCCCAGAAGTTGGCCTGCTCCACGGAGCGGACCACACGGTGCTCAGGGTGCGCAAGAACTAGACTCATGAAGGTGGAAGTAACCCCCTCCATGGTATTAGGGTCTCCCATGACGCCCTCGATGTCATCCAGGCAGACACGCTTGGCCTCCATGGCATCCTCAAAGAGCTCCCTGAAAGTACGCTCACTGTAGAAGGACCCATCGGCATCCAGCCTGGAGCGTGTGGCCACATTGGTGTGAGAATCACCCTTTGTACGGAAGATATTAATCATGACGCCCTCCACAAAGTCCTCCAGACGGAGCGCCTCACCCATTGGAATCTTCTGGTCACGACGAGCTGCAAAAGGGGCCACGCAACAGGGGAGGTTCGTCTTGGTGTCCCACACCACCGACCTACAGAGTTGGGACGCCTCGGATGTGGAATCCTCTGCGATGAGAGCCTCCTTAGACTCTATTGCCTGACCCTCCTTTGCGTTCTTCAAGATGACGTAGCGGCTTTCAAACTCGTCAAGAATCTCCACATTTGGCTCAGAAGCCTCTAGCCAGGCCTTAAGATCTGCCCATGTAGAATACTTCTTAGTCCAGGATGCAAAGGCATTTAACACAGACATACGACTCGTCATTTCTATACCTGGCAGCATAGACGGGCAACCATTCAATTTTAACTAGCCTAACATTTTTTATATAAGATGAAATTAATATGATCTGGCCAAGACACCCGATATATATGATAAGCCATATGTTAATTGGTATAATTGGGTATTTTTTCCCAGCCTTACTCATTGCATTTTTAGCATACCAATTTCTACAATATATTTTCGGGTTTAGATTCTTCTTATTTGAGATGGCTGTGAAAAGCCATAATTCTCTTGAACATACAAGTTATAAAATCATTGAAGCATTTATAGGATATATAACTACAATGTTATTTATGAAATACAGCGCTGTAAATATGCCAAGGAATTTTGTTACTACTGCTTCAATAGATGGCTGAAGTTGAGCCCTTGAAATTACCTGAAGCAAATAACTACGGTGTAAAAGCCGAGGAAGAAGCCCCCGTCATTGAACTTGGTGATCGCATTCGTTTGACAGGTGGCCAGTATGATGGTACAAAGGGTCGTGTAATATTCAGATCACAGGATGAATTACATCTGATGCCAGACGGTCTTACACATACAAGTATCAAATTTAATCTGAATGAAGATGGATTTGACGAGGAATATGGTATAGATGGCGTGGAAATCTTACAAAAGAGAAAAAAGGCAGCACTCGTTGATATCTTAGATTTGGCCCCTGGACAAGTTCTAGAAACCTTTGGCGATGATGGAAACCCTGGACCCAAATACACGATAGTAAAGGTTGATTCTGATTTGGATACCGTTGTGATTAGAAATGAAGAAGAGGGAGATGTGGATGTGACATTTGGGTTTCAAGGAGTTCCTACATCACTGCCGTTTCAAGTCATTCGTGGACGTCAAGCTCCTGAAATACCCCTTGTTCTTGAAGAGGAGCTAGAGGAAGAAGACGCTGGTGAATCTGGTGAAGCCAATGAGGAAGAGGATGAAATGGAGGACTTCAAATTCTTGGATGATGAATTGGAGAGTGATGTATCTCCGGCCAACTCGGAAGAATATCTTGTGGAAATCCCCTCGTCTGAGCGCACATATTCCAATATCAGACAGAAAAGTGAAGCTTACACTGATATACTTTCACTATACACAGCTCCCCTCCAAAGGCTGGATATCACTCAGAAAAACACTCGGATTCTCACGGAACTATTTTTCCAACTTCGCGCCTCTATTCTTCGCCTCTCAGATGATGGTACCCCCAAAGGAATCAAACCCAGTAGTATTCAGACACTTATTGACCTTCTGGAAACGCGTAATATGGCCGTGAGTCGTGCCGTTGTAGATGCCGATAAGGTGATATATCACGACATGGATCCAAATGAAAACCCGGATGAACCTACTACTCTTGACCACCTCATTGTGAAATATTTCAAGAAAAATGTCATGGATTCCGATACATATTTGAAGTCTTCCACCGATATGGAAGGACAGAAATTCTCGGCATTTATGAATTCTTATTTGACAAAATTCACATCACCTTGGCGGCCTGCATCAGAGCCTCGTATTGCCTTTCAGCGTGACGAGGAAGTCTTTCGTCTAAAGGCACCCGAAGCAGAGGCATCCATTCCTGGCTACGCAGCAGGCCTTATGAATGAAAAGGAATCACTGTCTGCCCAATTCGTCAGTGAAGTGAGTATATCACTCTTTCGTGGATTGAAGGCCTTGAGAAGCAAAGGGAAACTTATGGAAGTCGGTGAAGAAGCCAGTACTCTCTCTTACGTGATTTTCCCTCTTGCATTTGCTGCCTACCTATCCACTTTGCGAGAGGAGTCATTAGTACGTGATATACAAAGCGGTATGCTTGATTTCAAGAGTCTCCGTGATATTCTGAATAAATCTGGTAAGGAAATATCGGATGTACCATCACCCATCATGCCTTTCTTAGTCAGCGTGGAAGGAGGCACACTAGGGAATATTCCCCTGCGTGAATATCTGAAGAATGTCTCCACAAAAGCGGAAGGTATGGGTGATTTCTGGCCACTCCAAGTCCTTCTTGGAATGCGAGAGAGAGAATGGACAATTGACCAGCAGAATGTTCTTCAAGAGATTATTAAAAAGACGCATGATACAGTCTACGATATAGTGCTGAGACAGCGCGAGGCAGTCGCAAAACAGGCCTCTCAACCCGCAGCAGTCCAAGGAATTCAGATGGTACCTGAGGGCCCCCAACTCATTCAGAAACTCAGTGACGAGCCCATCCTGAAAGATATCCAGAAGGACATCAAGGACCAGATGCCGTCCTTCGCGAATTCTGATGTGGCACTCGTAGGTCTTGTCCTACGCCAGCACTCCGATTTGGCATTTGCCCAACTTGCCGAGCAGCCGGCTGCACTCACGAGGTCACGTATGAAGTATGCGCGTGAAGAGTATCTGACGACGATTCGTAATATCCAGAAAGTCAAGGAGCGCGCAGCCTTCGCAGGTGAGCCTCCTGAGCCTATTAATTGCCCCCACGTGAAACCTCTGACCATGATTCGCAAGGTGAAGGATGATCATAAGCGACTGGCTTTGATGGCGAAGTTTCTCACGACCTTCCAGGGCTCAAAAGAAGAAAATTGGGTCAAATGTCGTATCGGGGATCACCCACTTCTCTGCGTACACGAACTCCTTCAGATATATCAATTTCTCAGACCTGGAGATACAGCTGCCCTTAATAAGGACATTCAACTCAATTTCGGGGGTGGTCAATTCCAGGGATACTATATTTGCCGCAATTGTGGGCAACCTATAAGCGAATTGGAATACGATACCCACTTGGAATTTGACGATCAGGGTCGCCCAATGATGGGTCGCTCTGAACTCGTAGATAAAGACGCGATAACGAGAGAAGAGATTGACCAGATTATTGGGCCACTTGGTTCCCTAGATGCAGAAGAGACTATAGAATTTGATAATGAGACAAAGAGCCTTATTTACAGTACTACAAGACAGATAGCCGATAAATTGAATGCGCCACTTGAAATTGGCGATTATATGAGTATAGTCTCACGCGCATTCGGTGTTATCCAGCAGATTCCAACCAGAGAACGTTATATCCAGATTCAGCAGGCACAGAAAAAGTCTAAGACGGCAGCCACTGCAGCGGCGGCAGCGGCAGACTATGATATCTATATTAATCAGGCACTCGTTTGCGCGGTGGGTGTTCATATACTCATTCTCATACAGTCCAAGAAACCAGATATGATTATTCGGTCACCACCTCCAGGCTGTCGTAATTTAAAAGGGCAGCCTCTAGAATCCGACGGGAATCAGGGAATACAGTGTATTGTAGCCGTCATCAGTTCCTTCCAGAAGGATTCACCACCCTGGAGCCTCACACACTTCCAGAAGGAGCGGGAAGAAGGTATGCGCCAGAAGGCAATCATGGCAATCTTTGAACCCATCTTACGCTCATCGCTCCAGGACCCTACTATTCTCCAGGCCCTCGCACAGAAGCGTGACTATAATCGGAAAATTCTCGGACTCACTGCTGGACAAGGACGACCTGATGAGCAGATTCCAGAATATTTCGCACCGATACCTTTTGTCATGAAACCCGAGGACTTTGTGGAGAAAGTCATTATACCTGAAGCTGCGAGCCCCAAGGATCGCGCGGAACTCTGGGTCCGACAGGGGAACCATCTGGCAAAGCAGAATAAATTGCCGAGGCCACTCGTTTTCACAGAGACATCCTGTTGTCTCTCTCCCATCCATGATACACAGGACTTCTGGAAGAAGTCTGCGTCTAGTCTCCCACCTTTCAAAGTACCTGAGGGGCTTCCTGCGCCACCGAAAATAACACGTTCCGAGCCCACTATGAAACCCTCCCAGATTTTCAGACCCCTACCCGATGCACCTGAGAGCAGTTATTATATGTTGTTTTTGAAGGTCTGTTATGACGGTGAAAAGAAGGGTCAGAGCCATGAATTTGGTCTTACACATACATGTATGTGGTGTGGCTTGAAGTTGCCGAAGGAGGCAGAGATTCTAACAGCGGAACAAGGGCGTGCGGCTATTGAAGAACAGGGTATTGATATTTCCAAAGAATCCTTTGAGGATTTATTGAATGAGACGCATCGTGTAAATCGGTTCAAGACAGATTTTTTGTTGGAATTGCCTGGCCCTCTGGATACCTGGGTGAAGTTGACGGAAATGAATCCAGAGCCAGCCCCCGATTATCGCGTGGTGATGTCTAGGACTCAGGTTGCATTATCAAAACTACCTCCTGATGCGAAAGACGTGGAAGTCGCAGTAGCCCTCTCTGAGTTTTCCAGTTATGTAACCGACATTGAATCGCAGTTTAAGACTCGGGTTTCTTCTGCGCAACACACCATGTTTGACAGCCTAGTGAGCTCAGGTGCCGAGTCCATTATGCGATTCCTCCAATCCTATGTTATTGTCCCTCTCAAACAATTCGTGTCCAAGCAGGCCCCCGAACTACTCGTACCAAAGTCGTGGGATTTGAGTTACCAACACCAATTGGATATTCAATCGCTCATCAAAGATCATCGTAGTTATCTGACAAAATTCAATAAGATTCAGACAACTCCTTGGTTGGATGCAAAGGTGGAGACTGTCTTAGTACAATCAAGAGCCGTACTAAATGCCTTATCCTCACTCCGACCCCTTCAGATTCCTGGGGGTTCTCAGACATTCCAGTACTTTCTGAAGCTCTGCTTGTATGCGCCCCTAGCGAGTTTTGTAGATCCCAATATTCTCCCTATCGCAGGAGTATCCGTGGAGGCCCCTGCCTCCCAGGTGGAGCAGCAGGCCCTGTTTCCTGCGCGCTTTATCAGCGAAATGGCTGCGCGCTTCAAGGGTGAAGGATTCCATTTGACACCCGAGCAGATTCGCGAAATGATTGCGGAGAGAAATGAGAAGGAGAAGGCGAATATAATTAAGAAGATGAGTGATATGTCACGCTCAGGTAAGGATATTGAGAAGCTGAAGATTAAATTCGGTATTGGAGAATACGCGGTAGGTGGTACCAAGGCTATTTACGCATACGACCAGGATCGCTACGACATTGAACGGGAGCAGCGTGCAGAAGCAGGTATAGTGGATTTTCCGGGTCATGGGCCCGAGGGCCCTGGTGCGGCTGAACAAGGTCAAATGGACGCTCTCGGATACTATGGCGCAGGGGGTGATGAGGAGGGATACATTGGTGATGACATGTTGGGTGACATCAATGGATTTGATGATGACAATTAGCGGCGTCTCATAGTGTAAATTATATTCACGGGTATTTTTAAGAAGGGAGTATGAGACGACTCATCATTTCCGGTTTAGTATATTTAGTAGGTATCGCAATAGTTTTATTGATAAAACCGTCTACTATGTTTCAAGATGATGGGAGATGGAAAGAATTTGGTATTGGACGTGACCCGACATATTTTACCTATATGCCATTCTGGCTCTTTACAGTTGTCTGGTCAATAGTGGCCTATATGATAGTTATGCTTATTGAAGACGCACTCTATATTCCATCAGATTCCATTGAATTTCAAAGAAACACAATGCGAACACGAAACGGGAACGGGAATTCTAGGAAAGCCAATGCTGTAAAGGAATTGACTCCCGGGTATTACATGTTGAATCAAGGGGCTACCGGTCGTAATGGTGTTCCCCGGTATGTATATCTGGGGCCTGAAATTGGCGATGGAGACGGAGCAGGAGACGGTACATTTGAAGAACCATGAAAAATTACTTAGGACACATTTGAGAAATACCATTCATATACGATTGTGTATAGAGTGCCATCCAGAAAGTATAGAACCCGCTAGACAATCCGAAACGGAAGTTGGGTGTATACTCCTGGTAAAGGCCCTCTATAGGCCAACGAAGAGATGGAAAGATGAACAGTAGGAGTGACATTATTAAAAACAGAATGGGTGGCATCCATAATCTGGATGCCTGTGTAATCCACTGGATTTGCCCACAACTCAGATATTGTATAAGGCAATTACACATGAATGATATGACAATTGTGATACCTGGAATTATACCGATATCAAACATGTAATTTGCATGCGTTCCTGGGTGTATCTGGTAGTACCAGAAGAGTGAAAAGAGTCCGAGACCAATCGCCACGAGAAATGAAATGATAACACGAATTCCACTACCGACACCCGAAGCCTTTTTTGGATTTGCAGCAGTGGAAGGAATTGTGGAAGGAACCGAAGAGGTGGAAGACATATCTGATGGAAGATACCGGAAAAATAAAGACCAAACAGAAGATATGTCCTCCCAACTGGATGCCAAATTCTTTAGGAAGGCGAAAAAGGTTAACCGGGCAGTTGAGATAACGGAAACTCAGGCCTATATTCCGGCAGTGAAAGATAGCCCTGAAGTCCGTGTGCCTTTGCCAAATCGCCGTGGCAAGACAATGGAGGAGAGGGAGGCAGAACTGACGGCACGATATGAGAATATCGCCGCGCTGGAGGAAGATATTGAAAGGGAGAGGAAATCCCTGATTGCCTTGACAGCGTCGTACCGGGAACTCGGAAGTGGGGCGGCCGATGTGGTCGTTCAGAATCAGAAGGTGCGTGATCTCATGGAACGCCGTAAGGGTATGGCGTATCCTGAGAGTTGGATTGAGGAAATTGCAGGCGTATCACGTAAAGATGTATTTGAGAGTAAGCGTGATCAGCGGAAAGTCTTGGGTGGTATGTTCTATCAAATAAAGCGTCGTGTAGAGCCTCTATCAAGCCTCTATGTTGATCTTGGTATAACAGGTCCTGAAATGGAGGAGACGGTAGCCCCTTCGCTGCCCGCTACAGGCGCAGCAGCCATAGCTCCTAAAACCGCCGAGCAAATTGCTGAGAATACGAAGAGGGGTGCAATCGTACAACAGGTAAAGAAGAAGTCATTCAAAGTCAGCGGGGTGTAAAGCCATCTGGGTCTTAACCAGACAAAGGATACTCCTTTAATTTACCCTCATTCTTATCACAATTCACTTCTTGTACCATATATCTGTAACATGCCCCATTAGGATCCTTATAGACAAGAGCGTCTACTGTCTTAGGGTGGGGGTATTTATATATGGTTTCATGTGCCCCATGTCCTCCCATTAGGACATAAAGGCCTCCTAGCATCAAACCAATGACGAAGGGGACTAAATGAAAAAATCCGAAGTATCCCTCCATCTTAACCTATTGATGAGATAGATAGTAAAGATGATTGTAAATGCTCTAAAGAATCCATTAGTCGGTATTGTTATATCATTCATGTTTGGTGTGGCAATCGTGATGGTCTTATCTCCCGTATGTCGTGGTACATCTTGTATGGTCGTAAAAGCACCACCTCTCCATGAAGTGAAAGATACAGTATATCATATCGGCAGTAAATGCTACAAATTTGAGCCAAAAGGGATGGATTGCCCCGCGACAGGCGTGATAGAGGCCTTTCAGACAATCTAACCGCGTTAAGGGCCCCCGGGTTTCTTTACGCGGAAGAAAAAGAATGGCTAACGCGGGCACTTTATTATCGGACTTGGATTCCAAGGCCCCCATCGCGGGAGATAGCGATCTAGTGAAGATGATCTACAGCGACATGAATTCCGGCGGCGCTGCACCCATGGGCGGGATTCAGAATGGTCCCCAGAATCCCATGCCCCCCCCTCAATCTACGCAGAGTTATCAAATGGATACGGTACCTGCTACGGCGCACATTATCGGAGGAAATCACCCGACATCTGGAGATTTTGCGAGAATGTTACAGAGTTCCGCTCCAGGATTTCCATCGGGTGGAAACTGGGCTTCCGCTGGGTCTTATGACCAGCAAAATGGTAATGCGCAGGCTCAGATTGCCGCACAGATTGCATCCATCCAGGCATCCCAGGGGAAGTCGTGGAAGTCCTATATTGGCGAGGAGATGAAGGCACCTATTCTAATAGCAATCTTGGCATTCGTAGTCAATCTACCCTTTTTAAGTGTTCTAGTGGCACATTATGCTCCTTGGATGTTGAAGGCCTCGGGAGATATGAATATCTATGGGCAACTCTCAAAGGCATTGCTGGTCGGTGTCCTGTTTTGGGGGACAAATCGCATAATACTTCCTTTAGTTGCCTAATTTTCCCTAGACGGGTTAGAATGGATTTCCCCACACAAGCACTATTTGTAGCATTGGTAGTACTTCTCGTAATTTATTACAAGAAACTTACACTTTTCAATATGGCAGTGTCAGCCGGCGTGGGTTGTCTTTTGTATGGCCTGGATCTCCCCGCACCCGTGGCACTGGGAGCGGCTGCAGTGATTATACTTGTTCTAGTGAATCAAACCAAGGATAGTGCAGAGGGCTTCAATACCAATACGCCTACGAAAGAGATTGTTGCAACTCTTAGCAGATTAAAAAAGCCTACGATTGAGGGATACGAGGACGTGAAAAAGGAGAAGGACGAGATACCTGCCCCGGCAGTTGATAAGGATTCCATGGCGGTACCTTTCAAGTTGGGGGAGATTCCAAGCCAAGTGAAGAACGGACCCCATATTGACGCCACGTCCACTCTGGTCAAGGCAATCAACAGTCTGAATCCCGAACAAATCAAGGCCATGTCCAAAGACACCCAGCAACTTATTGAAACTCAAAAGTCTCTGATGAGTATGTTGGGTTCTATGAAGCCCATGTTGAATGATGGCAAGGAATTGATGAACACCTTCCAGGACATGTTCGGAAAGACTTAAGAGAATAACTAAACTTGCACTAACCCCTAGAAGATCATATTGATATTGTAGGAGTCGGTTAGAGAATGCCTTCTAGGTATAGTCAAGGAACATGTCCACCGGGGATGATATGCTTTCCAAATAAATTTGGATTCTTTTCATGGCCTTCGGTCGTTTTAATTATAATTGGTGTCGTAGCCATTCTTTTGGCTATTTGGTCACAGCAACGTGTGAGGCACTATAGTCTAGGAGGGGATGATTATATATTCCCTGTGGCGCCTAGCGTTTCTCAAGTGTCACAACAAGTACCACAAGTAAATGTCAGCGTTCGTGGGGGTGGAGATGACCGCTATTCGCGTAGCCCGGAGGCCGAGCGTGTCTGGGATACTCCTCCCGACTACAGTCGTATTCCTTCACCTTCGGCACCCTTCAACATTCCAACGCAGGGTATCCCGGAATCATATCAGTCTATGGGCATTATTAAAACGAGTGAAGGGAAATTGCTACCACTCTATGGAAGGAGATCCATATCATCACGTGAGCGCTACAACTTCTATACGCGCACAGACACCTATAATCCTATTCCTGTCCCTATTCTCATAAAGGGCAAAGATTGCCAGGACCAGGTTGGATGCCCTGAACTCTATACGGGTGACAAGGTCAAGATGGCTGCGACGAATGAAACGGGTGAAGTGACAATTTATCGTGTAAGTGATATCATAAGAAACTAAACCCTGGTCTAAGATTAAGAATGTCGCTTCAAGTATGCCAGGGTGGAAATACTGGGTTTCCGATAAAACTCAATCAGACAATTTTTGATCCTTGGCCAGGAGTTAAAAATCAAGATATCCAGAAGCTTGTTGTGCCCACGGATGTAGAAGTTGCTTGGGCTCCCGCATCTTCCGCCAATATCACGGCCACATATGCGAATCAAATATATCATATCGGGGGGTTTGACAGCATTGCGAGTGGAACCACGCTGACTCTTGGAGGTGCGAGATATAGGTGCTCACCTGTGCTCACACTCTGCGGAATACAACATGCCCGTCTGTCGTATGCGAAAGATGTGACGAATGAGATTATTTTGGTATTTACGATTGAAACAAAGAATGACAACCCGTCATCTCCCGATATGGTATTCATGTGTAGGCCCGCAATATTAACAGATAAACAAGAAATGTCCATTCAACTATGGTCCTCCGTGAACTCGGCAGCGAAAAACAAGTCGGCATCAAATCTCTCTGGATTTGACTTATCCACTCTATTCGCATATAATCGTGATACGATGATGCCGATGATGTCGTACGAAACCTGTATTGCCACACGATTGATTGGAGGAGCCAATCGTGCCACGGAAGGCAGTGCAACAATACGCATTCTTGTCTGCTCACAGCCTATATACATTTATGCTGAATCAAATGGGACGGGTAAATGTGATAGGGTCGCTAAATATACTCTTCCTAATCGCGATGGAATGAGACTTTTGAATGTATTCCAGCAGTCTGGGGTATCTTCTTATACGAATATTCAATTCACAGACCGTAAATCAGATGATGGAAAAACGAATGAGTTTCCGACAATTCCTTCACCTATTGCGAATTATCTAGTGCTGGGGCTTTCTGGAAATATGGTTGACAACTGGGAAGGCGTATTACAGACCTTTCAGTATTTGGTAGCAGAAGTATTTTTGGGTAAATCACTTGCGAGTATTGCAAAAAGCACGGTGCCACCTGTAAAAAAGACAGGGAAGAAGGCATTCAAATGTTATACCATTGATCCTAGGAAAGATGTAGTGGATGATCAAATTATGATTGATCCGACCACGGGGGAACCTCTGAAGGATACGATGGACGCTCTAAACAGAAGTTCGGCGGGTGGTGATCCTGCCCTGGCGATGGCATTGGGGGGGCAGTCTGTAGAATCTTCGGGTATACAACCTGGTGATATTGAAGAGATACTCGTATATATATTTTCATTTATTGGAGGTGTTTCATTACTCGCATACTTATTTTATATAATCAGACAATTCATGGGACATAGATACAGTGAAGGTATTACGCATATTGTATCATTTATCGTGTGTTTTTTGGTTCTATTTGCGTTGACCTATGGTCTTGAAACAACATCCAAAGATAAGAAATCTGCTAAAATATGATGGGTTTATCAAGACTAACATTGTAGTGCCTAATGGCACCCCGGTGCCTTTAGCACGGCAGTGTCATTATTATGTAAATTAATTATTGTGAAATTAATTTAGATATTAAGCGGTATTAGATGGGCTCGGTACTACCATTTATAATCTGGTTATTCTGTGTGGGTCTTGCTGCTATTATACTCGCAGTATTCATACGACAAAATGGCCTGGAGTGGCTACATAGAAAAGAGGGGTTCCAAGTAAACCTACCGAATATTCGTATTACATCATGCCCTGTAAACACTGATAAATATATAAATGCAGAGGGTGATACAAATTGCTGCGAGGGTGATATCGTGAATGGTAGATGTCATGGACATGAAGTATGTAGTTTATCTCCAAAAACTACATATGGTCTTAAAACGTGCTCTGAATGGCTAATAAATGAGTGGACACGGCGGGCGACATCGTATTGCTCTCAGGCAATGCCATATTATTATGGAGATATGCACCGAGTTGGACCAGAAGGCTGCTCGACATCCCAGTGTAGCGGAGATGGTACTCAGCCTGAAGACCCTGCCATGAAAAAATGCGTAATCTACAAGAATCAGAATGACGAACTTTCTAGAGTTGATAGTTGTACAAATGTAATTGCTAAGGATACCATGGTATGTCCTCAGAGTGATGCGGTGAAAACAGTGTTAGTTCAAGGAGGTTCTCCAGCAATGCCTGCACTTTTACAATGTACATATACTCCTAAGAATCACTCATCCAATGATCTTCCTGTAAACTGTTATGAGCCGACTAGATACGAGTTGTTCATGCGGGCAAAGGGTGTTACGAATCCTATTGACCCATCACATGATCTACAGTTTTGCCCGGCGAGTAAGGCGTATTACGTTGATAATACTCTGAGTATGGCAAATGCAAAAGGACTTCCCGCGGGATCATGTCCTACCACCAAGGTTACCACACAAACAATCCCCCCTGCCGCCGCCAAGGATTCTAGCCAACCTCCTCTACAAGCGCCACCCGTCAATGCTCTTGCGGCTTTAATGGAGGCACAGGGTTCATCCGGTAAAGATACTAATATTAATGGTATACTCAGTAAATTATTTCAGAAATAGTTTTAGAATGGACGTAGGTGCCGCTCTAGGAGGGAGTGGTCTATTTATATCAGTTGCAGGTATTATATATAGTGCAGTTAATCATAAACATATACGATCAAAATGCTGTGGTAGGAATTATGATTTTTCTATTGATATTGATTCAACAAATCGTGATAACGAGGCTGAGGCCAAAGTAGCTCATGCCAAAGAGGCTGAGACCAAAGATGCTATATCAGGAAATTCAAAAGATACAAATAAATCAGAGGAATATTCTATATTTAAACATAAACCTAGAATAGTGCCTCATTTTGATATCTGAAATTACTCATATCCATTACGATTTCTCATAGCCATTGCCTCAGCCTGGCGCATATCTTCATTAAATATATTTTGTGATCGGCTCCCTAGGGTCTCACTCACGAGTACTTGCTTCTCATCTTGTGAGTGCGAAACGGCTGAAAATTCATTTGTCTGATCCTCCTTCTGGGGTGTGTAATCAGGCTCTTCATAATGAACATCGCTATGACCACCACCTTTCACGTTGATTTTTGCCGCGGGAATCTCGTACGGATTCATCTCATTTAGATCACGTCCAGGTATTGCCAAATTGGACAAGTCATTCTGGTGATGCTGTACATAGATTCCAGTTACAATCATAAAAACGGCTAGAGTCACATACCGGTCGTATGTCGCAGAGGCCAGTATAATAATAACGGCCGCAATGCGTGTTGGGAGTGTGTCTAGAGAGTGTCCTAGAAGGTTTGATACGCTGACCACATTCAAAAATACTACAAATAATACTGCGAGTATTCCGAGTTGTATGGGGTCGGGCCTCATTCTATCTTTATCTTCTTTAAAAATTGACTCTTAGTTATCTTACTCATATTGTTATACAAACTAGAATGACAAGTGTATTGACTACCCACGGATATGCTGTTCTCAAATCTGAACTATCAAAGGAAATAGAGACTAAGATTCGGAAAGAATTAACCGTCAAACCGGTGACCCAACAATCCCGGTATGATTCCATGGCCGATACGGAATTTCCAGTCTTCCTGGAATCCGCTACACGTCTATATCTCCCCAGAGTTTGGGCAAAAGATACTCTGGGACCCGCAGCAAGCTCGGTCATGTCGGATGGTGATCTGCTGCCGAAGAGCCTGACGTTTATCGGAAAACCTTATGATTATCAGGAGGCCATTATTAAGAAATTCTTAGATGCCGACGCGAATGGACTTATTTGCGTACCATGTGGAAAAGGCAAGACCTTCATGGCGGTAGCGATCGCCTTTCGCTTGCGTCGCAGATTTATGGTTGTTGTTGATAAAGAGTTCCTGTTAGATCAGTGGGCCGGAGAGATGCGGGCACTCATTCCTGGTATACGTATTGGCCGATTTCAGGCTGCGAAAGCGGAAGTAGATCCAGCCGAATATGATTGTACGATTTGTATGATTCAGACTATTGTTCAGAGGCAGATTCCGGAGTCAGTGTTGCGTTCATACGCATTCACAATCTTTGATGAGTGTCATCACTTGGGGGCGAAACACTTCAGTAAAGTCCTCAGTAAACTACAAACCAAGCATATGCTGGGTCTGAGTGCCACTCCCACACGTGATGATGGTCTGACAAAGGTCTTTGAGTGGCATCTAGGGAAGCCAGTGTATTGGGAGAAGAAACGGGAGGCCGATGCCACAGTCGGCGTGGAACTCATGCGTTTTGCGTGTGATGATATTGAATATACGGATGTCCCTACGAATTACCGAGGGGAAGTTATCTTAGCTAGGCTCTTGACCAGGATTGTGGAATTCCAGAAGCGCAATGTCTTTATTGCCGATCGCCTGAAAGATCTCATAAAGGAGCCTGGGCGGCGTATCTTGGTCTTATCTGAGCGTATTGGGCATCTAGAGGCCTTGGAGAATTTGCTGAAACCGACAGGATGCGTGATGGGATATTATATTGGTGGAATGAAGACGGCAGCGCGCGATTTGGCAGCGGAGGAGGCGCAGATACTTTGGGCGACTTACGCGATGGCGAGTGAGGCTATGAATATCAAGACACTCAATACAGTCTTGATGGCGAGCCCGCGCAAAAAGATTGAGCAGAGTACGGGGCGTATCCTGAGACAGAGGCCAGAGGAGAGGAAGGTGGCACCACTCATTATAGATGTAATAGACGTTCATAGGTCCATGCAGTCACAGGCTCGTCAGCGCATTGCTTATTATAAGAAATGCGGCTACAAGATTCAAGATTGTGATTCTTTAGAGGAGGGGCAGCCAGAAGAAAAGAAGAAACCAGAGGTGGTTGAATATGGGTTTGTGGATGATGATTAATTACGAGACTTATTCTTTGACTTGTTTTTCTTTGACTTATTCTTATTCTTGTTCTTGTTCTTGTTCTTTCTCTTGCCACCGGTCTGCGTACAGGCCTTGCTCCACATCTGTCCATTCAAGGGTTGATTCAGAAGTACAGGAGCCCCCGTAGAGCCGGTCCATTGACTGGGGGCTGTAGTATACCGAGCAGTGTGCTCCTCTAGAATTGGTGAGGCAGAAGCAGCGATACTACCACCACCAGGGCCAACTGCGGCGCCACCTGATTGTTTTATCATACCAGTATTCATGAGATTCACGTGGTTGGGGTTGCAGTGGCTGGTATCGCGGTCAATCTGGGCGAAACCTGCGATGGGACTCGTCAAATTATTAGTATAGGCACCTCCCTTCATGCCGGGAAGACCACCTGCCTGCGAGAAGGCCATTTGCCCAGGGCGTGCGGAACTCAGACAGGCATCGTATTGCTGATTCACCTGACTACCGAGAGCCACTCCTCCCACGGAAGATCCGAGAGTCCAACCAGAACCCGCGCCACCACCACGCATTTTACGCGTATGGCTAGGCTTAGCGCTTTTAGAACGCCTATGACATTTAGATTTACGATCTTTGGAATTTCTGGAATTCTTTACCATATCTATCTAGACCTTAGAAATTACAACCCCGTATTCTTCAACATCTTTTCCTACCAACCTCTTGTCTATAAAATTCGTCAGTCTTCCATATAGCAGAGGATGCGCAGAAGCCTCCTTAGCTAATTCCAAATGAATTAATGTCTTCTGATAGACACGCACGAGTTCTATTGAATCTGTAAATTTAGAACAATATGTTTCAAAGTCACTGAGGCTCTGAGATTGAGCGCGTAGCCCTGATTCACATCGGCCTTTCAGATATGCCATAAATCGGTCCTTGTAACCCTTATCGTCTTTCTGAGGAGTAAGAATCTCCTTCCAAGTATTATATACTCTTAAAATATCTACCGAGATAATCTGTGTGGAGAGCGTATCCCAGTATTCCTCCAACTTATCTGTATACGTGAATGCAAACATGGCATTTGGGTTTATTTTCAACATGAAATCCCGATACTTATTTTGTTCCTGATAAACCGAATCATATTCCAGGCCTCTCAAATCTGGGGATGTCCACACTTCCGCCGATGTGAGATCATTGAATTTGGCAAGATCCCGTATTGGTTTCGACCACATACGTACATAATTGTTTTCAGGGGACAAAATGGGCGCAAAGACTTCGAGGGCGTAGGCGAGTTCTACAGTAGGATAATATGCCGTATTAATACCTTCTACATGATATGCGATTCCATCACCTCTCAGAAGATCTGAGTATTGATTGAGTTCTAGAGAAGGTGTGTTGCCATGATAGTCAGAATCAATGAGAGAAATACATCCGCCAAATAAATCTATAAACATGTCCATCTGTATCTTGTCACTCACATCTATGAGACAAATATAACCTGGCATGCGTTTCGTCTCCAGTTCGTATGCATTCAGTTCAAGACCACCCTTTAATACATCATTACATACATATATATTATATATAGGGAGCCTTAGAACGTCGGTTATGCCATTTTGTACGCAATCACCCGCCCACAGTATCATAGTGAGGTCTGTGCGACCTTTCAGAGAATCTGGGAGTTTAGGGGGTATATCTGACTCTTTAAAATTTATAATACGACTTGACATATACTCATGGCATGAGCGTACGTCAAATTCATTTTTACACCTAAATATTAAGCCCTACGTTAGAATAAAAACACATATGTATCATTACGCAGATATTGGACCCATGGGTGACAGGAGCATTCTACGTATATCTTTCATAGTCGTTGAAAAAGGTAGGATGGGATGGGCGAAACTTCGCATGATACAGACAGATATCATTTGCCCAGGTAAAGAGCCTGAATCAATTAATTTCGGTCATATTCCCGACGAAAGTAGCGAAGAGCAAATAAATAGTATTAGCTTTAGGGGTAGATTAAAAGTGGTAGACGGTCTAGATACATATATACTAAACTACCCTGCGGTTCAACCAGGCTTTCGTATTCTTTTAAGGGCATCGCAAGAATTAATACCATTAACTCAGGATAATTTTCGTCCCACTAACCTCTCGTCCGATTAGTTTCAATACTGTGCAGGTTTCACACCCGCCAACATAGTTCGGTACTTCTTTTTCACCTCGGCATTATAGTCTACGAGTATAACAGGCCTCATGAACGGCGACATTTTCAGACATATCGTATCATTCCTATATGATTTATAGAGTGTATTGGCCAAAATTTGCGCCACACGCAATATAGTGTGATTTCCTATACCTTTGAATGGCCACCAAGTGAGGGCACTTATATTAACACCGAATACTTTAAAGAGTGGTATATAGATCTCGGGTTTCACAGTTGCCATGGAACCTTTCTGTACAGCCTTCTTGCAAAAGTGCTTCCACACGGGCTGCGATTCTAGGCGAGGATCAGGTATTTCCACGTATAGACTGTGTTGGCAGGCAAGAAGCAGCAAATTTACAATGTGCTCTAGATGCTCCTCTGGAAAATAGTCCAAGACTCGGAATTCAATGCCATGTTTGGTGAATTTATTATAGTTGAAGTCGTAGCCGATCGTCTTAGGGGGTGTATAGGGCGAGTTCGTATGTAGTTCGGTGAAATAATTGCCACCTGCTTGAGATGTATAGTCATACGTGTCAAGGAGTTTACCCTTTTCCATAGTCTGGGTGTCATATGTACCGACACCAATATAGCGGCTCATGGCAAGACGCTGAGAGCCTCCCGCATAGGCGGGATTCAGGCAATGAAGGATATCTGGAGTTCCGTAAAGTGCTATAAGGAGGGGCTCGATCCATTGAATGGCACGAATTGCATTCGCATGCTGGGCTCGGAATTCTTCAGGGTTGGCAATAGAACCATCAGGGTTCAATTTCGTCGGTAGCGTCATATTTATATGGTAGGTGCCATTGTTACAAACAGCGATATTCTTAGGATTTGATGCGAACTTGGCGAATCCGTAATTAAATTGTGGATAAATAAGCGGCTTTTTGAAAATGGTAAATTTGGAAACGAGGCGCTTATTCATTTCTTTGAGAAAGGTGTCCTTGATATACTTGAGTTCCTGGAGTGTTGTTCTCACAGTTGTTTTATAGAAGTTGAATGTTGTGAATTCAAATGTATCTCCGTCATATATCATGTTATTCTTGAATAGGTCAACTGTGACGGGACTGACACGCCTCAAATATTGGTCTACTGTTTCTCCGCTGAAGCGCGGATTGGGTTTAGGAGTCTTAGCATACAGCGTCTCGTGTTCTCCTAAGAGGTCCATATTGCGAAAGAGGTAACTATTAATATATGTGGGTGTAGGTATACCTGTATTGAGTTTTGCGAGAGTCTTTTCCAGTACACCATTTTCGTAATTCTTCCAGTAGTCTACCGAATATCTCTCTGGCTTATGCTTCGTTTGTATGAAATCGGGTGTCACCGAATCTAGGCCATCAAACATAAGGTAACATTCATTCTCAATTCCGAGTCCCCAGTATTCCTTCTCTGGCTTTATTTTTTTATAAAAATTCACATATTTTGCGTGCTTCTCAAAGGCCTCTTTAGAGTCCATCTATATATTTATTACAAAACACTTATAACTACGAATGACTCAAAATCCGCATTCCATTCAGCAAGTACACGCATGGGTTGCCCTGTGGAAACCTTGTGTTGGAGTGTCTGGCTAATAGATAGGGTCTGAATGGATGCGCGACCCACAGGCGCATTGTCGGCCACCGACCTCAAATCATAGACGTCTGGCTTTCCTTCCACTGCAACACACGTACACTCTTGTGGACCACTCACGATGACTGGTACAATCTTCTCTTCCTGTAGCACGACCTTGAGAAGGCGGAAGGTAGGGAGATTCGGCATGAGGCAGAGACATCCTCCACTCAAGGCGGCCATTGCCTGTCGGACAGATTCCAATGGATAGAATACGGCCATCTGAATTTGCCAACCAAGTTGAAATTGTTTATCTTGGAACCACACAGATTCGGCGAATCTTTGGAGACTGAGTGCCCGTTCTTTGAATGGTTTCGTAGAGCGAATCTGCTGACCGCTTGCCACAACACAGTCTTCTAATTGAATAAGACCCTCTGTTGGATAGATTGTAACTGAAAAAATCCAGGTATCTATGATGGCCTCTCTATCGAGGCGCATAGGCAGAATATGTGGTTGTTCGGGTTCAGTTTCGTCTATCAGCACAGGACGGTACTCTTTTCCGATAATAAGTAGGCCTTGTTTTCCTCTGTAGGGTCGGGCAAACGACACGTACTGATTGGCTTGAATACGGGGGTCGTCACGTTGGGGTTTATAAGACACTGCTGGGGCTCGCAGAATATCAGGGTAAGAGTCTGGTATTCTGCCAATCCATTTTCGTTCGTAATGAGATGGGTTATGAAGTCTGGGTGTTGTATAATCTTGTCTAGACGAGCGAGGGTGCTTGTGCATTCTATTTGTATTTACTGGATTTGCGTTTAGACTGCCTTGTTCGTGTCTAGAATGACGAAAAATTGCTCTGCTCAGTCGTGTCATTGGCGAAGATTCCCTGCATGAATTCACCACCGTTCTGAGCCATTTCAGGTGCAAACCTCTGGAGAGCCTGTGCGGCCTGGCTCACAGATTCAGATGCGATTCCTGAAGCCTCCGAGATATCTGATGACACATTACTGGGGGCAGGCTTGAACATTCTCTCGGGGTGACGGAGTCTCTCTGGCATGGCAGCACTCTCCTCATTCGGTTCATAGGGGTCATTTGGGACTTCAGGTGGTACTACGCGGACTTCCTCTCTAGGTGCCATCTGCATGGGTGAAGAAGGGCCGGCAGATACGATCTCACGTGCTGGATAGATTTGTGGAGGGGGGTGTATTATAGTAGCAGCTGCGGAAGTGTTCAGATTACTAGTAAAACCGTCGCGAGGCATAAACCAGAGGGCCGCCGCTAGAACGATTAATAGGAGGAATAGCAGACCAATACGGAAAGACATCTGAGCCTTTAAGAGGAAAAAAATACGGGATTTTATCTCTTTGCCGGAGCCCATGTTACGCTCCAGCCAGGAATACGAAACCCGTTTTTTCCCAAAGGTTCGTATGAAATTGCCTCTTTCCATGTGGAACCTGTTGGCGTGTTATAAAGAGGTATTTCAACTAGTATCTCCACGAACCCTGTCGGCGTCTCTTCCCTTTCTAGGACCGTCCAGACAGTCTCTTTTTCATTCATTCGTTCATATCGGAGACTACCTGAATCCCATATATACATGGTCTCATTGAATATCCTATCTGTATCGTCTTTTACCCATACTCTTTTTATGGAGGCCATGTCACTAATAAAATTGCTTTGCTGGGATTTAAGCGTGATAGGTATACTAATATCTAGATGCCTATAACATACCCAATCTTAGAACTGAAGCCAGATGGTGGTGTGGAACAAGTGAAAATCAAGCAGGCAGGAGCTACCCCCACGTTGAAGGACTTCCAGTCCCACGTGAAAAAGAGGACGCTTCCTGCGCCAATTGCATCATATAGGTATTCTACAAAACGACTCAGTTTCTTCGGATATACAAAGGGTAAGGAGGGTGAAGTATCGCAGCATCAACTACCACCTCCTTGCGAGGCACCTGAGATATATGGAAGTATCATTCTTGTAGTACATCCAGTGAAGACCACATGGGATGCCGATTCTTCGGCCCTAGAAGTATTTACTGCGGCAGATTACGAGACATTTTATGAGAAGGCGTGCTCAGGAGATTTAGAAGAGGGGGATCTAGAAGGAGGTGAAGAAGATGACGTGGATGAGGTGGATGTCGGTGATGAGGAGGAAGATGTAGTTGAAGAGGAGACCGAGGAAGGTCAGGAGGGCGATGAGGAAGGCGCAGAGGGAGTTGACGAAGAGGGTAATCTAGAAGAGGAGGAAGAGGAGACACCTCGTGCTCGTGTGAGCCGACGAATCATTAAGATTGACCCCCAGCAACTACAGTTTCAATTCAAGTCGGTGTTAGAGGAACAGGATACAACAGACCCTGAAGCCGTTGAGACCAATACTAACAGGAAGGCTACCTTTGAAACATGTCGGAACTTGCTATCGGAGCATTGTGACGATGATGATATAGGCGACTTAGAACGTGGTATATTCAATGCGTCTATAGAGGAAGCAAAACGTCGTATGATTCCGCAAACCTGGGAACATACCACATTCGTGTGGATTTACAATATGATATCTAAGAGGACTATTGGGAATTTCAATCCCGAATCCTATATTGGAAACCAGCATCTCGTTGAACGTTGGAAGGAGGGTGAATTCACACTGGATCAAATCGGTAGATGGTCACCCTATGAATTGAAGCCGTCGAATTGGAAGCACTTGAAAGACCAGCAGTTTCGTAGGGAGAAGCGCATCTTGGAGGGCAACTTGTCCATGGCGACAGACCGTTTCAGATGCTCTGGTTGTCACAAGAAGATGTGCTCGTACTATGAATTACAGACGAGATCCGCAGATGAGCCAATGACAATCTTTATTAGTTGCTTGAACTGTGGGAAGAACTGGAAGCAGTAGTGTATGTACCCCACGACATTCCACGATTAAGACAATAATCTTTTTTATCAATTTCGGTGATAAAGTTTCTGGAAACTTGTTCTGTCCATACTTTATTAACATCAATTATATAAGAATGTATGCAATCGGAACTATAATACGTATCATCCAGAATAACAATAGTATCTTTATGGGCCAACATTTTACAGTTTAAAATGTCGGCTGTAGCGATATCATATGTATGACCACCATCAATAAAGATTACATCAAATCTGGCATTCGGGTGTTCACTAGTAAACTTTGGAACTGTCATAGTACTATCTCCTAAAATGAGTGTATGTCTATTTGGGTAAAGCATATCAATAAACTCTTTTGCTGTTGAGCAATAATCATGTACACCTAAATCAAACGATGTAAGCTCTAACGTAGGGTTATTTTTTAGAAAAACTTCGGCCGAATGTCCAGCATTGAATCCTATTTCCATAACTCGTATATTAGGTTTAGAAGTCAACGATATTAAATCTTTGACTTGTTGATTAACTTCTTGGCTATAGCCTTCAAAATTATAGAATCCGTGATTTAATAAAAATGTATGAATATTCGGATTTACATTCAGTGTTGAATCATGTAGTGGCACAAATTCTTCATCCATATAATTCTCTATATCATAATTGTAGGCTTATATAATACAATTAATTACGCAGCCAATGCGTAAATACATAGTATAGATTCTAATGTGCTGAAGTATAATGGACACCATAAGTACGCTCATACCCACAACCACAACGGATCTCAAACCCTATAATGAATCCCCCGGTGCACATCATATTCTCAAGGACCCATATGGTTTTTTTGGTACAAACTTATCTAATTCTGTGGCGGTCTATGTGGGTGTGCCTAATTGGAAACATGATCTCCAACTTCTGGAGACCTATGCGATTCCCACGATTGTCTGCGACCCATTTGGCGATGATACTGTCTGGGCAACGACGCTTGTAGAAAAGCGTGGGAAACTCGTGGACTGGATGAAATATTTGAAGGAATCGGATTGCGGAACTCACTTTGTGAATCCTAAATGGATTGAGCCTGTCGTAGAGTTTCCTGCTACGTTTAATGGCGGTCGCGACCTCGGTCCAGATACCGTAGTTCGTATGAGTTCCTGGGATTCCTTAGTATCTAGAGCCTATTCCCTGCGTAAGAGGCCGGAACCATCTGATGGCACTGCGGCGCCCTCACCACATTTTGCTGTCTGTAAGATTGAACTCTTTGAGGAAGAGATCACAATTCTTGCTAGCCTTCTTTCCTCCAAGTACCGCCCATCACTTATCTATGTCAGATGGTCGGAATCCCCAGATACAAGTCAACCTCACTGTGAGGCTGCCGGTCACCTGCAAAGTTCTGGATATCGCCTCATTAGTGTGAATGTAAATGGGTTTTTTCTCTATCATTACACCGGCCAAGATATTTACTCGTGTTGCTCATGGACCGAGCCTGCCTTCGGACACCCTTTCATAAGCCTGATGAAGGAACAGGTAGAGACCGCCCTGAATGGAATCTCTCTAGGTTCATTAGAGGCGACAAAAGAAGATGCGCCAGTTTCTTAGAGGGTTACCTGTGGCACCATCTGAATTATATGCCCGCAGAATACTGCGTGCCCTCCCTATAAAACGCAGGGCCTCGACAGAAGTCCAATACCGTAAAGTAAATATGACCAGTAATCAGAGAAGGCTGAACGATGACATCGGACGCTTTCAAACCAGGAGACGGGTTTTACCGCTATATAAATCACAAGTGGATGGAAAAGGCGAAGATTCCCGACTCACGTAGTGAATATGGAGCATTTGACGAAATAAAAGTGGAAAATGACAAGAAAATATGGTCAATCTTAGAGTCTACGAAAGAAAGGGCACCCTCCGTCGCAGAAATTCCAAAGAGCCATACAGATCATCTACGGTTTTATAAGTACATATGGACACATCGGGAGTCAGATAGAGAGGAGCAATTCATCAAGAGTATCACCGGGCAACTCTTAGCGTGTTGTAATGGCCGTGAGATGGCGAGAATGGTGGGTTGGTTCTGTGTGTCCATGGTATCAACATTCATTGATGTGGATGTAGAAGAGGAAAAGAGGACACCTTATTACATGCGAAACACACTTTCACCTGGAAGACTCACCCTACCGGTCAGATACTATAATAGGATATCGTTACATAAAACACCCATTTGGTTATCTTACGTATCATATGTACGAACATGTTCTATAGAATTGGGTCTCCCTTATTTATATAAGGCCATTGAGGCCGAGACGCAATTGGCTTCAATTATAGGAACACCTACAAATGAGGATGCGTTCAAAGAGCATAAGGGAGAGGGTCTCCATACATGGCTTCCAGACTTTTTATGGGAGGACTTTTTGAATGGTGCGGGGCTAGAAAGTCACTGGAAACAACATATGTGGATTCTGAATGACCCGATATGCCTTAAACGGTTGATGAAATGGATATGCAACGCAAATGTGGAAATGATTACAGCAGTCTTGACCTTACACATGCTAAATGGCACTGCCAAATATTTGAGACCCGCTATTTCTCAGGCCAGTTTCAACTTATTCAGACGTAGCATTATGGGAGAAAAACAGCCTGCCTCCGAAAAAACTAGGTTTATAGATGATACATCCGATTCTCTCCCCGAAATCTTATGTGAGGAATTTACTAAGATTGAGTTCAGCAAAAAGAAACTGAATGAATTAACGGATATGACACGCAGAATTAAAGAAGCGGCAGTTGAAACAATGCGTGAAAGCAACATTTTAGCCAAACGAACTACGTCACAAGTAGTTGAAAAGATTCATAGGATGAAGGTAACGATCGGATCACCGTCAGTCGGATCACCGTCAGTCGGATCACCGTCAGTCGGATCACCGTCAGAAAATGAAGTGGCTAATGCAGCGTATTACCCAGATAGCTTATTACAGACTAAATTCTCAATTTACAAGGCCAAGGTACGCCGCAGGTTGAAGGATGTCGGAAAACCTGTGAATAGGGATATTCATTACCCCTGTTTCGTGGTAAATGCCTCGTATTATGAAGAAAAGAATCACTTTATAATTCCTTGGGGCATTCTACAGGAGCCTTTTTATATGGAGGACAGGGGTCTAGGTTGGAATTACGGTGGGACAGGCGCGACCATTGGACATGAACTCACACACGCCTTTGACGCAGAAGGGAGTGAGTATAATGCCCACGGGAAATTCAGGCGCTGGTGGACACGGAAGGACCGTGCGCATTTCAAGAACCAGACACGTAAGATGGTAGAATTCTTCAATAAATTCACACATTGTGGGAAGCACTTGGACGGCGAGAAAACGCTGAGTGAGAACTGGGCAGATTTCGGGGGGCTTCTTATAACTCTCCGCGCACTCAAGAAACTCTTGGGTGAAAAAGGTGCCACGGAGGCCGAGGTTAAGAAAGAGATTCGTGAATTCTTTACAAGTTATGCGGTTTCCTGGAGAGACCGTCTACGAAAACGGGCGATGGAATATAAGATGGCTAGATCAGTCCATTCACTGGCAGAAGACCGTGTGGACCGTATTGTCCCCCATTTTCAGGAATGGGTGGATGTCTTTGATATCAAAGAGGGTGACTCCCTCTTTATACCCGTCAAAGACCGGTTAAAGTTTTTCTAAGATGAGTAAAACTAGATGACCGAGCGACGACTTGAAAAAAGAGTGGGTGGTGAAAATACTAGGGATCCTGAGAGGACAAAATTGTATGAGCCATTCATGTTCCTTCATGAGCAATTCGGTTACTCAGTGAAATCCATATATAGACAAATCTTAACAGAATCACCTGTTGATTTGGGAGTGTATCCTGATACATTTCCAAATAACATTGCTGAGTACTATTGGATTGAGGAAGGTAAGGCGGCATTGAAGTCGTGGAATGCCATCGGACTGTTAAAGTCCGGACTCTATTTCTATTACACGGCCTACTGCAATGGAGCTGACGGCAATTTCAAAAATGGGGGGCATATGAATCTGTGGATGGTCACACGATACAGTGATCTTATTCAATACGCAATGGATAATGATACATATGCTGTATACATACGGGAAACTACCCCTCCGGGAAATAAACCCTCTTTTGAGGAGGGGGTGGAGAGATCTACGCTTTGGGAGGAGCAAGTGGAAATTATAGAATGAGTAAATCGGATATACGCCATTTCTCAAATGTTCCATCCGGCATAGGGCGCTTCACGATAATAGGAAGACGTCTGGCCTCCAGTTCAAGGCGGGCAATCTCACGGATATCAGTCACATGTGCCGGGACAGCGATATAGGGCCTCGCACCAAGGCTCAGCTGATTTGTTCGGAATCCGAGAACCTTAGTCTTTTCGTATTGGGTCAAGAATGGCGGACTCCGGTGTTTGGAATCCGCCTGACCATCGGCATTTGTGAATGTGGGAGGTACATTCGTCATGATAATGTCAAGGGCCACACTTTCAATTGTATCAATCCGAGCCTCTGGATGGAATTTCAGGAGCTCATTACCAACATCCTTCTTATGAGCCTCCTCAAGAGCCATATCATCATTTGTCACCTCCAACTCTTCATCGTATACATCATCCTCATACTCTTCTTCGGCCATGCTATTTATGCTATAGACATGTTATTCATTTTTTAGACCTAATTTTACTCTAGTCTAGGCCTAAAGTTGAATGCGTTAGTCATAACTATATCGGTATGTCCGCCCAAGATTCTGAAGTTGTTGCGCCCGTTGAGGAAGAGGTCAAGGTCTATAAGACCTTTGATTCAATGGATCTTCCTGTAGATTTGCTGAGAGCAATCTTCTCACATGGTTTTGAAACACCTTCTGACATCCAAAAAAAAGGAATTAAAGTGATTGCGGATGGGAGAGACCTTATTGCACAGGCTTGCTCAGGTACCGGTAAAACGGGTACATTTACTATTGGTAGTCTGGCTCGTGTGGATCCTAGTATTAAGAAGGTCCAGGTCCTCTGTCTTGCGCCCACGCGTGAACTTGCCGAGCAGATTCATTGTGTGGCAACCAGTCTGGGTGAACATATGAATATTAAGGCATATGCTGCTCTTGGAAAGACACCAGTGCGCGATGATATTCGTGCCCTAGATCGCGGAGTACATTTCCTTGTTGGGACGCCGGGTCGTATTTATGATTTAATGAGTCGAAAGGCTTTTACTACTGAGTATGTGAAGGTCATTATTGTGGATGAGGCTGACCAGATGTTGGAGGACAGGTTTCGCGAGCAACTCCAGTGTATATTGAGTCTAGGATTTCCGGCAACATGCCGATGCGCGCTATTTAGTGCCACTATGAACGAGGATGTGGTAGAGTTCGCAAATGGTCTTCTGATAGACCCTGTACGCATTTTGATTCCTGCCGAACAGGTGAGCTTGAAGGGTATCCGTCAATACCGTGTGGATTTGGAGAGGGAGGATTGGAAGATTGAGGTATTACTGGACCTTTATAAGAATCTGAATATCGCACAGGCGCTGATTTACTGTAATAAGCGCCAGAAGGCTGAGTGGCTGGCAGAGACAATGACAAAAAGTGGATTTCCTATTACCTGTATCCACGGCGATATGGATGTGAAGGACCGTATGGAGCGTATGAAGTCCTTCAGGAGAGGTGAGACCCGTGTCTTGATTAGTACGGATTTACTCGCCCGCGGTATTGATGTACAGCAGGTGAGTCTGGTTATTAATTATGAGTTGCCGAGGGAGATTGACAATTACATTCACCGTATTGGTCGCTCAGGAAGATATGGTCGTAAGGGGACTGCCATCAATCTTCTCTCCACTGACGATTTGCGCACGATGAGAGAGTTAGAGGAACATTATAAGATGACTGTGGAGCAGCTGCCACAGGATTTGAGTGTTATGGATTTGAGTTAATGCTCAAGGGAAGTAAATGGAATTCCATAGATCCTGTGTCATGAGATTCCTTAATTCATTTATCCTATCCTCATTCGTAGGAATAAGCGGTATCCGGGGAGGTGTTAGAATGAACGTCTCTCCTACATTTGTGGCAGGGTCTATATTTTCATTTGGACTACTTGTACTGATGCTAGGCGTTGTGGAAGGACCCAATGCCGGCGATACATGTCTTGAGACTGGTACTGTATAAGGGTCCCGGATATCATGTCGGCACGTGGGACATAAGACTGACTGATTGAGAAGCCAATTGTCAATACATGACCTGTGGTATGAATGAGAACATACCAGAGTTCTGATAGATTCCCCTTGCCTCATATTGTCCTGGCAAATATTACAACAGTCTTCACGATCCTCCTCCAGAGTCACTTCCCTAGATGCCCCGTTAATGACTTCCTGGGAGGCGTGGACAATGACATCCTGGAATTGCGTTGTCATAGGAACTCGCACTACACGGGGTGTGGCCAGACGTTGGAGTAGAGGAAGTATGGTGGATACTAAGGGGTTCTGATTTTCACCGACACTGAATCGTATTGTATTCTCCGGCGGCGCTCTAGGAATTGTATTCAAATATTGCCTTCTTCCGTGGTTAAAGAGATTAAACCTCCGCTGCATACAGTCTTGTACGTAAATCATAACACTCTGGAAACTTGTGAATTCGTCAGAATTGTATAAGATTCTAGGGAAATAGTTGTGAATATCATCCAAGAGCCCTACACCGTAAATTGTTTGGTAATCGTCTGACATCTGGGTTTGTAATGAACGTGGGTAAAATTGAACCATTCAAATTTACGACCTTCTAGCATCACAGTTAGACGAAATGGAAAAAGGTCAAATTGGTCTTGAGAATATGGGGTCTACATGTTTCTTGAATGCCGTCGTACAATGTCTTCGGCATGTACCTGATTTGACAGTATTTATGAATAATCATTCGGACTCCTGGATCCCGGACACAGAGACAAAAGAGGTCATGCTTTGTAAGGCGTATAAGAAACTCATTCATGATATATGGTCTGGATCACCACCTTCTCATTTGAGGCCAGCAGGGTTCCTTCATCATTTCCGGAATGCCTTGAAGGACACCATGTTTGAGCATATGGCGCAGCCAAATATGCAGCACGACTCCCATGAGACACTCGTGTTCTTGCTGGACCAGTTACACGAGGCAATGAAAAGGCCGCTTTTGATGACAGTGATGGCTGCGCCTGATGCGGCAGTATATGGAGCACTGGATGCCTGGAAGACGAAAGTGGCACCCAAATATTCTCCAATTGTGGATTACTTCTGGGGACTGATGCAGGTAAATGTGGAATGCCAGGGGTGTAAGGGGGTAAGTTGTAGGTACGAGGAGTTCGGCGAGTTACAAGTGGATTTCCCGAATAAGAAGGAAGGTGGTCTGGAGGAATGTATGGATCACCAGTTTCAAGGGGAGAACATTGATGAATATCAATGTGATAGATGTTCTCCGGATTCAAAGGAACCAGGTACACCCAAAGCAAAGAGACATCCGGGAATTATAACGAGGAGGATTTGGAAGTTGCCGCAGAATCTTATTCTGGTTTTGAAGCGTTTCAATCCGAATGGAACAAAGTGCCACGCAAACTTCAAAACCGAGACGGTTGTAAAGTTTGAGAAGTGGTTTGCGGCGGCGAGTCCGGAGAAGAGTAAATCTGCCGAATATGCCATACAGTCAATTATGGATCATCATGGAAGTGCCGGGGGCGGTCATTACACTGCCCAAGTGAAGAGCCCTACGACTGGGTTGTGGAATGTATATAACGACGAGACTGTTGTGAGGGCGAAGGATGGGTCTACGCCCATGTTTGGAAACATGAACTATATATTATTCTTTAGACGCATTTAATGTCTGCTTCTTGTTCTGCTTTTGCTACGTTTATGATTACGCTTATGCGTAATACGTTTTTTATATTTATAACCTCCTGCCTGTGCTGAAGGTATATATAAAGCAGGCTTTCCTAGCTCAGTGTTTTTGGAAAGTCTATTTAATTTTGGAGCAGTTGCCCCGATAGGATTTGTAGGCCTGCTTGAATTAGAATTATTGTTAGAAGAGAAGAACTTTGCAGCCCTTTCTGTAGCCAATGCCTTCGCAGCAGCAGCCGCATTTTCGTGTGTATTATGTGATGGTTTAAATCCATAACCTGCTGGCAAACTAGACATTCTCTATATTCTCAGTATAATTTACAGAGCATAACGTCTATGCCACTACGCATACCGCCTATTACGGTTTGTCCTATTACGGTTTGTCCTATTACGGTTTGTCCTATTACGTTTAGTTGATCTCCCACCACGTGGGCGTTTTTTACCATCTTTAGCAGCTTTTAGAGCATCCTCAGCTGCAGTTTTTTCAACTAATGTAACAAATCTGTTTAAAAGACTTGGCTTTGGCGCTGCTGGAGCCGCCTTTGGCTTTGGCGGTCCCGAAAAATGAGCTCTTGTTAATTGTGTACGGTATGTGCTAGTACCTGCCTTTTTGGTAGCCTCCTTTATACGAAGCTTTTGAGCCTCCCTTTCAGCAGCAAGCCTTTCAGCAGCAAGCCTTTCATATGCAGCATCCCTTTGAGCAATAGCAAATCTTTGGGCCGCCGCAAGTCTTTCAGCAGAAGCCGCAGAGGATGCCATCCTTTTAGCGGCAAGACTTTCACTATAACGTTGTCCTGCAGTCTTACCAGACTCTTTTTGAGCCTTTATATTTGAATATGTTGGTCTAAATCCTGGAGAAGGAGGCCGAGGGTAATGATAATCCATTCTATCTATCATATAGAAATGAGCCTATGTGGCGTAAAAAGATGGGGTCCAGGCACAACGAAGGAGCGTACTCCTAATACTGAAACTGCCAAGGAAATACAAGAACGCATGATCGCACTCAATGCCGAAAGGGCAAAGCAGGATCAGATGTGGAATATATCTGAAAAATCTGAAAAATCTGAAAAGCCTAAGGGGAGTCAGTAGTGTGTGTATCGTTTGAATCACTTGGGTCTATTGGTACTAATGTAGCATGATTATCACCATAATTCTTATAGACGTAATATGAACGCATAACAAATGCAATTATATCAAGGGCCAGCATTGGTCCGTAGTTTGATATAAGTGCAATATCATTATTAATAATGGCATAAGACAATGCGAATCCACTAGCCAAAACAAGTATTGCCTTTTCGGGCATATTGTAAATATTGGCATTCTTGTTTTTCCAGTTGGCATAGAGTTCGGGAACATAATATACCAAAAAAAAGACGGATGCAGTATTCATTAAATATTCGTGCAACATCTCTTTACAATTCCTTTTATTAGTAAATTGTCTATATTACGTATACATCCTCTGAACACTTGCATCTATCTTGGCTTTCTTGTCCTTGAGAAACTTATCAACATGTTCCTTCTTCAAGATGAATGGCAAGCAGAAGTCTTTGATGTAGAAGGGGAGATCCGGTGAGTTGAAGAGTCGCAACATATTCAACTTCTGCGCAATCTGCTCCATACAGCGCTTCAACTCACGGACACCCTTCTCCTCCTTGGCATAGTTCTCCATGATGTGTGTCACCACCTCCTTGGGAATACCGACTCGCTCACCCAGACTGACCTCCTTCAGTGCTCCGGGCAATAGGAACTTTTCTGCGATCTCCATCTTCTCTTTGGGACCATAGCCCTCCAACTCCACGACGAGAAACCGGTCAAGAAGTACGCGATCAATCTTGGTGATATCATTGGCGCTGAAGACAAACATGGCCTGGCTGAGGTCCAGAGGAATGCCTGAGAGGTACTTGTCCTCAAAGTCGGCATTTTGAGTGGGATCCGTCAAATGGACCAGTAGGTTCTGGATCTCCTCACCCTTTGGCGTAGAACTGACCTTGTCCAACTCGTCAAACATGAGTACCATCGACATGGACTTAGCCGCCACGAGAGAATTCACAATCTTCCCGCAATGGCTACCCTCGTAGACAAGTTGGTGACCACTGAATGTGCTGGCGTCACTGTCACCGCCGAGAGAGATGAACTGGAAAGGCCAGTCCAATGCCTTGGCGATACCCTGCTTGATGAGACTGGTCTTTCCAATACCTGGAGGACCCACAAGCAGAAGAGACATCCCTCGGGACTCCGGGTTTGTAATCTTCCCGGCAATGAATTGGAGAATTTGGAGTTTGGATTCCTCCTGGCCGTAGATGGCCTCGTCCAGACACTTCTTGGCGCGAGCCATGAATGCCTGGCAGATCTCGGGACCATCATCCACTTTTGCAGGAATCTCCTTCCGGACACCGAGAGGGAGTGAGATGGCCTTGTCCAACCAATTGCGCATCTTGAAGTATTCGCCGGAACCTGGCTCCATACTTTGCAGATTATTGTACTTGGCGAGAAGGTTGGCCTGAATCTCCGGAGTGGTACGCATATTGAGAATCTTGAACATCACTGGTTGGTCCTTCGCTTTGGGGCGATTCTCCAGGACGGTGATCATGCGCTTCTGCTCATCCTCCTTCAGAGCCTTGAATTGGTCAATGTGATCGTCAATTGTCTCCGTTTCAATGGGTTCCGTCATGAGTTTGAAGAACTTCTGTACTGACTCGGGCTCCTTCTTGATTTTGTAGCGCTTGGGAATCATTCGCTCATCCACACTGGAAGAGTCGCCGAAGCCGAAGTTGAGAAGAATGCGATTCCGGGGCGGGGTATCTTCGTCCTCCTCCTCGTCGTATTCCTCCTCTTCGTCATCTTCATCTGCCTCCTCGGACTCCAGCGTAGTTGGCTGCTCAGACTCTTCCTCGGAATCGTAGTCCTCATCCTCGGACTCTGTCTCAGCCTTGCGCTTTATCTTATCACCTGCCTTGACCGCGGCCTTGCGGGGATGGAAACCACGTCTCCTTGGCTGGATATCATCATCTTCCTCGTCGGAGACACTGATTTTCCTGGGCTTCTTATCCGACTTACGTGATTGGTTGTGTCTCTTTTGCCGGGGTGATTCATCGTCAGTAATTAACCCAGATTCATCGGAATATGCGATGAGGTTGCGGATATTTCCGCGGCTATCTACGTCATCATCTTCAGGAGGTGCGAAGCCTCCCCCGCGCTTCTTTTGCTTGGTCTTATCCACGGGCTTCTCGGACTTCTTATCCTTGGAGTCCTTGGCGCGATTCATTCTGTCCTTCTTGTTCAATTTGGAATCCATGGTTTAGCGATGTACCTAAAGCCGGGGGTGGATAGGTTGTCAATTTTTTCACCTGACACCTATCACAGTCATACTCATGAACAAATATGTATGAACATCATACACATTTGTTCTTTTATTAAATATTCTTAATACATTTAATCCTTATTCTTGTTAGTCTTGTTCTTATTCTTATTAGTCTTGTTCTTATTCTTATTAGTCTTATTCTTATTCTTATTCTTATTGGTCTTGTTCTTATTCTTATTCTTATTCTTGTTCTTCTGGGTCTTATTCTTGTTCCTCTTGCCGCCATGGAGACCAATCACCCCATTGAGACTGCTGCCAGCCCTGCTAAGAACACTCTTCACACCACTGGTCCCACTCTTCAGCACACCCTTCACGCCCTTCACACCACTAACAATAACCCCAGCACCTGCATCCACCAGGGTATCGGCAACCTTCACGGGAACAAGGACGACTTCTGCGGCTTTACCAAAAACTTTCATTCTACCATACACCAACAATTTACGCAGACTTCACAAGAAAATCTCTCAGATCCATAAAAGCAAAACGGGATTTACTAGAGAGGCCGGGTACTTCCTTGACATCTTTGGAAATCCATATATCCAAATCGGCAATTAAGAGATCGCGAATGATTTGCTGTATGGGTTTAGGAATCTTACCCATACAGAGTTGTTTGAGGCAATCCGTGTATTCTTCCACGGTGGCTTGGGAACCTTGGTTCGGGAGGCATTCAATAATACAGTCTCTCAGTATTTGAATAGTCGCCTTCATTGCATCTGATTCCAGGACACCGAGTACAGTCAGTTCCGCTAGGAATTGGCTATATCCGAGGCGACAGCGGCGATCCACCTTCGTGTCGGAGTCCTGATTCTTCCAGATATCCAAATATGTGGTATGGAGATTTTGCATTTCCTCCAGGATGACCGGGTACTCCTTTTTGATGTCGGAGAGGAGTTTCGCGAAGAGCGGGCAAAATTTATCCTCGGCAGCGGCCTTTCGGAAGACAAGCCACGTGAATTCACGGACAAATTCGCGCTGGTCACTGCCTAAGATTTGAAAGAGGAATTGCTTAACGTCATCGTAGGTCTTTACGCTGAACACATTGAGTTTATTGAGAATAATGGTATTGAGAATTTGGTCATCGCCCTTTTTATCGCCATTATGGAATCTGCTGACATAACGCATCGGTGGGCCGGATGGTGTAGGTGTGGATGGGACAGGTGTAGATGGGGTAGGCGTAGTAGGTATGTTCGCGGGAGATGTATTGGAGAAACGGAATGGTGACCCGGGTGTTGGTGAGGCATTGCCGGGACTCCCGGGGCTATGTAGGCTATTGGAACTACCACTGTTTCGCCATCGTCCCTGCTGATGTAACTGTCCTTGACTTCCGTGATTGCTTGATCCGGAAGGCATGTGTGCCTTTTGCCTCCACCCAGGAACACTTTGGGTTTCTTGGGTACTCCTGACCCTGATGGATTGAACTCGTTTTTTCAGTTCATCAGAGGCTGGGCGGAGTTCTGACCGGAGGGCCAGGATGCTGGTGACCATAGGCGACATCATACTGGCCATTATACTTGTGTATAGAGATTGTGGTTTAAGCACTTTCAACCTGTCGTTTTTCAGCCGATTTTCAAACCCCTTTTGAAACCAGGAATGGATATCTCACACACGCTCCAGGAGTGTAGGGCCGAAGCCGTACTTGAGTCTATCGGTATAAAAAGTCAATCAGCAAAGGACTTATTCAAGTCCCAGGCGATCCGATGGACTACCAGTCCAGATATCCTACGGGCCAGGTCGGAGGGGTGGCGTCGTCTGAAGGCATTGAAAACTAGTGAATGGGATATCCATTTGCCCGCCCTCCTTGAAAATGAGTCCCTTCTACGTCAAGTGGATCCTGTGACGGCAAGTGAATCACAGAAGGAGGATTGGAGTCAGATTCTCTTTACAGGCGTTTGGTCCTCCTTGAATTTCGTCCCTTTCGTGCTCATATACGTTGCGATGTCTAAGATATTTTTGGCACCTTTGATTGCCTGGGTCATGCCATTTTTGTCACTCGTCATACCATTCTTTGCACTGAAATTCGTCTATGATATACCCATTACCTGGGAACAGTACTGGGAATCTGTGAAACCCATGTTATTCGGGGCATCCCGTGGCGGTGCAAAATCGGATATCATGAGCCTGGTTCAGTGGGGGGGTCTCATCTTTTCTTATGCGCACGGAATGTACCTACCCTATACGAATGCAGTGCACTGCTATAAGATTGACCAACTCATGCTGAAGGGCTCCAAGGCCATCGTAGATACTGTGACTCGCCTCAGAGCCATTTCAGATATTTGGGTCTCGTATGGTCTGAAGAAGCCGTGGTCGTTTCCTGACCCGGCTGAATATGGCGATGAGCGCCAAGTGCTGGCGTGGGTGACAGAGGACAAGCAGTTGCTACCGGAAATCTACAGGGCCATTGGTCGTGTGGAGATTACGGCGGCCATTTGCAGGGATGCTACCTTGGTTCCGGTGGAATGGGAACAGACTGCGACACCGTTTTGTAAGATGGAGGGGGCAGTGGATTCTTTGCTGGAGCCTGAGAAACGTGTCCCCTTTGATTTGGTCATGGGGCCGAGTGAACACCATGCAATCTGTACAGGGCCGAACAGGGGTGGAAAATCCACCTTTCTCCGATCTGCCTTGACGAATGTTGTCTTTGCGCAGGCGTGGGGAGTGGCCTTTGCCAAGCGGTGTATTATGACACCTGTGGAGTGGGTTATTAGCAGTTTACGCCTGGAGGACCGCCCGGGTCAAGAGAGTCTGTTTGAGAGGGAGGTGAGTGTCGCAGGTGAAATCTTGCGCAGAGTTCGCCTGGGAGATACACGTGGTTGGGTGATTATTGATGAACTCTTTCATACGACGAACCCTCCCGACGCTGCCACGGCGAGTCAAATCTTTTTACAACAGTTGTGGTCCTCGGAGAGAGTGGCAAGTATCGTATCAACACACTTGTTTTCACATGCTGCGACGGCGCCCTATAATGTCCAGCGCCTGTGTGTGGAATCTGAGATGTTGGAGGAAGGTCAGATTAACTATAAGTACGTGGTAATGAGAGGTATAAATATGATGAGTAGTGTGGAGGAATTGCTGATTGAGTCGGGTGTTTATTCCGCGTTCAGAACCTCGGCGAAAACATCGCCCGTGGACATAGAATGAACGACGCTCTTATGATTGGTGTTATCCTGACACTCGTGTTTGGTGCTATCATATTTTACCTATATAATCGTCTTTCCATGACGGAGAAAAAGTTGGGGCTGTTTGAGGGTGTTCTCACGGATTTGAAGGTGATGATGGACGCTGCGCCATATGCGACGGGCCCCCCTCCTAGCCATATGGCGGAGTTTGAACCAAGTCCGGAATATTTGAACGCCATTAGCGCACCTGTACCTTTGCAGAATGAGGAGATGGAGGAGGTAGAAGAGTACCAGCAGACTTTGGAGCAGGCACTGGAGACGGCGACTGAATTGGAGTCTAGGACACTCCATATTGATGATGCTGCGGGTGGCCAGAATGCGGGTAGTCTCGGACAGCCAGTGAATGTCACGAAACTCTCTCCGGATTTGGACTCCATGACTGTGAAGGAGCTACATGGACTTGCGAAGGAGAAGGGTGTGACTGTTCCTGCCGGTACACGTCGTAAGGAGATCATTGAACTCTTGAAGAAGAGTGAGCAGAATACCATGCTAGATGGGCCTACGCCAAGTTCGGAGGGGTCTCCCCTGGATATGGCTGAGGAAGTCACATTGTAGTGCAATTAAATATTAAACGGTATGCTTAGATGGACAGTCAGCGCTTTCAGAAACCCACTTATCCAGATTTTAGACCTAATCTGAATGATAGGGTAACGGAGGTTGCAGTGAATAGAGTGGATGCTCCTGCCAAGGAGACGGAGCAAGTCCCGGATAACAGATATCCGAAATATGCGTCTGTTATGATGGACGCGAGGGTCTTTACAGATTACAAGCCACATTGTGCTGTGAATGTGGCTCCTCCTAAATATGGAAATTCCATCCGATCGTGGCTCCAGCATAACGCAGATGGAATTGTACAGGTTTCACGGAAACGTCAAGCTATGAGGACAGGTGCGCATTACGCGAAGGCGCAGACAGTGCCTGGGGCGAAACAGGTACAGAATTGCGACGCATACGAATGCCGGTTTTTTGCATCTAAGAATACGAATACAATTGGCTTGGAACGCATTGAACCTGTGCCTAGTTTATTTGGGACTTTTTCGGCGCCGAGTCATCCTATGCCTCCGTCTGGTGAGTTGTTGACGAAGAAATATGAGGGGGGCAGGAATACACCGAGGGGGCGCAACTATACGCCATTGGGTCTAGAAAAGGCATTTTAGACTTCTTCGTGCTTGGGTGTTTCTATATGTAAGACGACTGTGTCTTCAGGTATTTTATTGACTGAAGAGACATGAATGGCGGGAAGTGATGAATGAGCAATGTGTCCTACGAGAGAATCCTTGGCACTTACGGGTGTCTTACTTACAGGAAACGACGATGATGTGGAGGGTGTATTGCTTGGCGTGCCTCCATTCATAGATTTAGCACTCATATCACGGATGACTCGGCGAATCTTCATATCTAGGTCATCAAGTACCAGCTGCTTGAGGATACCCTTCTTCAAATTCAGTGTAAGTGCAGCGTCTTCGGCAATCTTCTTGAGTCGCGTGTTGCTGTCTGAGAATACGCGAGTGTGCTCTAAGTCGCCGGTGATATCGGGCTTCTTGATATCTACTACCTCCTTGAACTCGTAGATGAATTTATTGATGATTTGCTCGGGTATGGAGGGTGATTGCTCAACGAGACGATCCAGTTCCACGCGGAACATTTTCATGAACGCGAAGGCGTCCATACGCTCATCGGGATGGAGAGATAGTTCAATTACGATGAGACGATTGAATTTGCCCCAGGAAATGGACGCACCACGGTGGGCTTCGGCGGCACTGCCGTAGCCCAAACGATTTGCGATAGTCGTGAGAATCGCGGTACTCATAGAGAGGCCTCCGAGGCCGAGTTGGATGTATTTTTGTATTGCGGGGTCTTGGGATATGGAGTTCATGGCGAAATTTGCCGCACCCCCGACTGTGCTAAGAATAATAATGGGGAACATGATTCCTTGGTCACGGGTGTGATACATGCGCCCGGTTTTCTCGTGCATCCACCGATAACACGCGGCCTTGTCGGCCCACTCGGCAAAGAGATTCTCTAGTTCTTTTGTCCAACCGTTGAGGAAACGCTTAGGGGCATCCACACGGTGGTCTTGAAGTTCCTCTGCTTTTGCTTCTGGCTCCACTTTTGCCTCTGGTTGGCTCATCTAAACAATATATATACAAAGTTTATAAGGCATGTTGGCTCTGGATATTGGTATTAAGAATTTGGCATATTGTGTTGCCACGAAATCTGATGTGTCTGGGAACCTGTTAAACATTCAACACTGGAACTTGGTGAATCTGACGAACCTGGAAGGTACCGCGAAACCTGTGTGTGTCAATTGCGGAAAACCCGCAAAGGCGCAGGCCCCCACGGGTCTCGTGTGTGGGCGTCATATTTCCAAGGATGCCCCTCAAATCTATGACGAGACGACGGGGAAACCCATTGTGAAACAGCCGACGATTAATCAGTTACAGGCATTCTTGAAGGCGAGAGGTCTGGATCACAGGGGGCAGCGACCGGCACTTTTGGAGAGAGCGACGGCAGTGGCGACGATGCCCTTGGTCAAAAAGAAGAGCGTGGCCTCATTCGCAGATAATACGAGCAGGTTACACGACGCAATCCGGGACTGGATTACGCGCGACTGGGCTAATCTGAAAGACGTGAAGGAAGTCTATATTGAACACCAACCAGTCCTTAAAAATCCGGTGATGAAGACTGTACAACTGTTGATTTTCGCTACACTGCGTGAGCGACTTTTGCTCGCAGGATCTCAGACGAACTTCCACTTTGTACATGCGGGAAAGAAGGTCAAGGGGGCTGAAGTGGGTGATGCGGGCTACAAGGACAGAAAGGCGGGAGGTGAGGCGAGAGTGAGGGCTTATTTGGGCAAATTCGCTTTGGGTTCTGAACAACACAGATGGCTCACATGGTGGCTCGGACAAGGCAAGAAGGATGACTTGGCTGATACACTGTGTATGTTGATGGATGCAACTTTTTAGAAAAAAGATGGCAAAAATGGATAATTAACCGCTCTTTACTAGATTCGCATTATCGAACGTTCCAGGGTATGGAGAAAGCGCGGCCCTCCCATATGATAAAAATGTTGTTATATATCCGATTGTTCCATTTGGAGAATTACCAGGTACTGGAATGACATTTCCTGGTGCTGGTGTTTGAGGTGTGAGTTGTTTTACGAGACGCCAGACAATAATTACTTGCCCACTGGTTAATCGGAATCTCAATTCTTTACCCTGGTCCTCAACGAGAGTTCCTACACCCAGGCTGTAGCCAACATTACCAACTGGTTGTGATACTGCCGTACTGTCAAAAATGGCACTATATACACCTGCTATATTCGCAATATCTGGACATGTTATAAAGTCACCATCGTACGTGTAATTGTATGTGGTTGTAGCTAGAGCTCTAGTAATATTGATTTCAGGATAGAGCCATATTGTATCAATTACAGTTACATAAGTCGTACGCCGCGGCTTAATTTGAGAATAGCTGCGTTTCATTATCTACATCGTGTCTATATTTATCCTACACGCGCAACAGTTATCGCAGTGGCGGCAGTTGCAGCGGCCCAGACTTGGACGTAGAACTTCTGGGTTGAATAATTGGGTGGGACACCCTCAGTGGTCGCACCTAACTGGGGTTGTACGAGTACATATTTCGCAATTTGAAGGCCATTTGTGCCGTAGGTTACAGCACTCTTACCCATATCACGGAATAGGCTGCCGCTTACATAGGTTGATGTGCTTGTGGCCGCTGTGAAGGCGGTGGTGGTCATAAGGGCCGTGACGGATGTACTCGTCGTAGGTGTGTAGACCGTGGTAGTTCCTAGGGCCTTGAGGAATTTCACGGAAGTATCAACCTGGCTTATAGATGTAAGTAGAGAAGACATATCTATAAGATTAGGAGGATTATATGCGGCTGAACATGTTGGATTAGTAAAATTGACCAACATCATTTGTTCATGAAATGCATACCAAAATGCCCCCAGAAACAGCCGTTCATTTAAAAAATCGCACGGACCCCCATCAAGCCAAACAAAATAATGTCAAATGCCTTATTCCAAGAGGACCAATGCAACGAAAGAATTGCTGGACTCCTAAGGAGAATACTGCATTCCTTGATACGGTAGTTCATGGATGGCATAGCCCCCCAATTTATATTATGCAAAAGGAGGTGGAGGATGCTGGAGAGGAAGATGAGCTAGAGGATCATATATTTGATGGTGCGCATAAGGTAGAAGCAGTTATTAACTTTATTGACGGTAAATATTCGATTTATAAAGTGGAAGATATCAGCCCGCTAAAGGACCATGTAGGCAAGTTCTTCAAGGATCTTCCAAGAGACATTCGTAATAAAATTCTGGATTATGAATTCATAATAAATTATATCGATTATGACACTGCACATGACGCCAATGCTCTTAAGACACTGTGGGAAAGATTGAACAAGGGTGGTAAGCAACTGAACGACTATGAATTGGCACTCCCTGTTATTCATGATCTCGTTAAAACCGTACTCGAGCCGTCATCAAAACAATTCTTTGCAACAGACATTTATAAGAAAGAGGTATCTGCACGTGGCGCACTGGAGAAACTTCTTCAGATGATTATTGCAGTTGCGGAATCAAATATGGTGGATTATGTTACGCAATTTAATTCCAGGAAACAGCTTATTAATCTTTGGCAAGAGGTTCGTCTGGGTAAAAAGAATGATGATATCAAAAAACACACTGCCGAAAATAAGGAGAAGTGGATTGAGTATCTGAAGCGTGCATGTGATTACTTGAAAGTTCTATCTGGACACAACTGTTTCGTAGATGATGAAGGAAACCCAATTCTTCAAACGGCGCATCGCGGAACAGAACTCATCTTTCTCCTTGGGCGTTTATTGGCACACTTTCCCAAAGCCGAAGAATTCCGTAGAATTGCGCCTGCTCTTGCCAAGAGAATGAAGGAAAAGTATTTCTTAACCATTGAACGGGATGAGGTAGGTAGAAATGGCGGAACACAGCGTCGCATTTTGAAGGATATTGATACTGTAATTGTGGAGTTCACTAAACTGAAGGCACCGAGAGCATTTACTAAGGCCCAGATTAGTGAAAAGTTTACGGAGCAGAATGGTATCTGTGCATTGTGTAAGGAACCGATCAATATAAAAACTCAGAAATATGTTGGGGATCATATTGTACCATGGGCACTAGGAGGTACATCTGACACAGCTAATTGCCAGGTTACCCATGAAAGGTGTAATGCGATTAAAGGTGATAAACCACACTTGAATGATCTTTCAGAATTAGCTTAGATATAAAGCATCTCAAAAATTGAACCTTTATGATTACCATGATATTCAGCATCTATGGACGTCTCCAGTAAAACTCTACCGTTCGGTAAGTATTCGGGAAAGACCTACGAAGAAATAAAGCGAACTGATATATCCTATTGTAATTGGGTATTGAAACAACAAAATACACGGGGGTCAATGAAAGACTTACAGGACTGGCTGAAATCAGTAGCAAAAAAGGCAACTTGTGAGGCATGTAATGGTACTGGGCTTGGGCATACAATGTAATTTATCCCTTCAAACACTCTCCAACCCATGGTAGCCGAGGGTCAACTGCCAGCATGAATTTGTGCCCAGCGGCCTTCTGAATGATTTCACCCTGACCTTTTTTTGTGGCTAAAGCAATACCTAGATCTGAATCTTCTATTGCCTTCGCGTTGTATCTAAGAACTCGCACGACGAATGCCTTGATTTCCTCAGGAGACTCTTTTAATTGTGTCCCAAAAGACACGAGTACATCTCGCAATTTTTCAACAGACAGATAGGGTCGCGTAGTAGACTTGGGACGAATCATCACCTCCTTTTTTGTATTGAATACCTCGCTCAGCATCTTGATATACTCATTCGCCAACATATTCGCATCTGTCTTCCATAGTATAGGCATCTGGTTATTGAGTTCCTTGAAGTACATTATAATCTCGGCTTCACATTTTACCTTCTTCTCCAGAACAACCACAGGAAAATCCGGCTCACACAAAGACTCCTGAAAGAAGTCATATAGGACTCGGTGTCGGTGTTGTCCATCAATGATACAGGATGTGCTCACCATGTGCCCACCGGCATCCACTTCATCATATGTAACAATCCGATACCCGAAGTCCAGTTTCTGGACTTTCGTTTTTGCAATTCCGTCTTTTATTCTCTGAACATGGGAATTATCAATGATACGATTCCCGTGCCACACGGGTATTTTGATTAATTCTCTGGCACCCATTACACGAATGATAGAACCGTCGTGTAGTGTGTGTAGTACGGTCGTTTTATCAGTCATTGTAATAATCACATGTATTAAAAATATATCAATTTTATAACCATTGAATGAAGTGTGTGGAACCATCTGAGTAGCCTTTTAATCACATCTCAAAATTAAACCGTATGCGTGAATCTAGTAATAAAATTGAAAACCATTTTTTACGTAGTAAAACCTACAAATGTCAGTAACCCAATCCCCAATTCCTAAGATAGAGTCTATAGTGTCTTTTAGTATTCCCGAACTTAGTTGCAGATTCACTCTGAATAGAAGAGGTACTAGAAAATATGGGACATTAAGTGAGCTCTTAGCATCTGGTACCGGTATTCCTTCTACAGTTGGTTTGGCAGATGGAACAGATGCCTTACGCAATGATATTCGCCTTTCTACGAGGTTTACAAGCTTTGTGAATTTCGATACTGAAAAGTTTGATCCAGGTTCTGTAGAAGACAAATTGAAACCTCTAGATTCTACTATATACTGGGAACCTTCTACCCATTATTCTGTTATTGAATATGGTCCTGGAGGATTCTTCTCTGAGCATACTGATAAGAAACAAAAACGGAAACATTGTGCTACCCTATTAATATTCCCTCCTGCGGTAGACAATTTAGCACACACTGGAGGTGAGCTTATCTTAGACCGAGGTCGTTTCCGATTTGATAGTAGTGCAAATCGTGAATGGACATTTGTAGCATTTCATACTGAGCTACCACATGAATGTTTACCCGTGACAAGTGGAAAAAGAGTAGTATTGAAAACTGAGCTATATTCAAGGGCTCCAATTCAGCGTGTTATGCCTGAACCTAGGCCAATGGTGTGTGATGGATCTCTGATATATATTACGAAACAACTGTCACCTGTATTAACTGATTGATTACCAGTCTAAATACCTATTGATATTAGACCCGTGCTAATTTTAAATTATAATTTAAGATAATATGGGTTTTATATAACTTTAATAATCCCAAACACAGTATAGATGTACTGCTGCCCTAGACGCCGCCATATCTTAACTTCGGCCAACGTGATATCCCCGAGCCTACCTCTCACTCCAGACGAGGTTTCCAAAATCCAGGGGTCGATTCATAATCTTCAAGGAATCCTAGATGAAATCTATATGACAAACGGCAATGTAATTACAGAAGTTCAGAATATGCTGACTATACAACCGCCACCGGATCCGATGGTAAAGCCATGGAGTGATATTTTTGAGATGGCTCTGGGTTCCATCGCTGCTGTATCAGAACCCTTTGTAGGTCCGTCGGCAGAAATAGTCGCTTCTATTCTCGGTGGCTCAGTGGAACATGTGACGAATGAGAAAGAAGCCCAGAAAATCACAGGAATCGACTTAAATGATCCTTCGGGATTCGGTATGATGTCATCGCGACTCACGAATACATATACCGCAATGGGTCTCTATCTGGCAGTAGTTTCTAAAGACCCTAATTTTTTCAGGGACACCGAATTTACCATACCTACCGAGCGATACCCGCCTCTCGGTGGTAAGACTTTCACAGTACGCCACCTACTCATTACCCCCATTCCTGAATCGGATAGTGTGGAGGGGAAGGAATATGTGTTACGTCAGACGAACTCATTCAGAAGTAGTATAGCTAAGCCTGAAATGCTGAAGAAGCGTTGGTGGTGGACCTACTTCATCCAGGACAAGAACTACAAGGGCTCGCAATTTGGAAATGCGTATCACCCCACGGGCAACTACAATCCTTGGCCACGCCGATGTGCAGCCCCTGGTGGCAATCTCTGTATCCGTAAAATGAACGACAATGACCTCGGCAAGGGTGTAGGAATTTTTGCCAATGATGAGATATGGCATCATCATTCAGATTATCATCATTCCCAGATTGTCGGTAAAAATGAGTGTCATAGTCAAGATGACTATATCAAAAACTTCATACAGGCTATTGCGGATTTCACCGCCGATTTTCCGTCAGCACATATAGGCCCTTATACGATTGATAAGGATAACAATGAGATTCGTTACCACAAGTGGTATGTGACAATTGGTGAGTGCCTACATGACGGATCGGAGTCAGGTCCGATTGATCACAAGATATGTAATCCTGCGCCAGGCGATGAGGGGTTTGTTTTGGCGACCGGTGAATTCCTCAAATGGCTCTATATTGACGATGGGGCGGGAAATATAATTAATAAAAACGGTATTGGATACCGTGATGATATCATTCGTAACTGTACCGCTAATGGATTCCAGATACCGCCCACTACAGCGGGATTTTAGTCTAGGATTGTCACTAAAGAAACCCAGGCTTCTCACGGCGCGTGTAGACTGTCAAGTTTCTGTCCTGCTTGGAGCCCTTGTAAAACTGTATATAGGACGCGATGGGGTCTCCTGACACCCGATATTTTTCATCCATGGCGATAGCGAATCCATTTCGCTCACTAGCAGGGATCCCAGGAGGTACATTGGCCTTCAGCCACTGCGCATGCGCCTTACAACTGTGCACACGACCAGGCCAGCGATACTCGTACTCCTCTGCGAGAGCCAGTGCGAGTTCAACGGCCCACATATAATTTCCGAGACACTCGCGAACCCAGATTGTACAGGGGTGGTGAAGATGAACAGGGCGATACCCCTGCTCATCTGCGCATTTACGCTTGGGTGCCGTCGCCATGTGGGTAGGGACTGGCAGAGCCTTGTGAGCCTTTGCGATCTTTATGGCAGAACGCTCCTTAAGGAGGTCAGGATTGACTGCTGTCCAGTGGGCCGTGTAAAGCATCTGACACGCCTCTAGGATCATCTTGACCACGTGCTTATCCCCGTGTGCCTCGGCAGCCTTCTTAGCGTTGATATTCAAGACAAATATATTCATTTCTGGTTTGGTTATAACACAAACTGGCTTCAACGAGTTCAATTTTTTCACTGAATACAAATAAACACATAAAAAATTAAACGCTCTAGTTACATCAAACCCAGTACAAACAAGAATGGGCCAATACTTCATGTGTGTTTTCTTGGCAGAAGATGGAAAGTACATTCGCGCCTTTGTGGATCCTTCGTCCTATGGTCACGGAGTGAAACTCGCAGAACACTCGTATGTAGGAAATGCTGTTATGAATTCCATTGAGTTCATGCTGAGCCCCTCGGGGATCTTCTACAAGAGTAGGCTTGTCTGGGCAGGTGATTACGCGAACCCAGAGATATCGGGTCAAGATAACGCAGAAGCACAAGGTCCAGGCCCAAACCCATACACCCTCTATTCAGCCTGCCATGATCAGATGGATAAGATGGTGTATCTGAATAAGAAATCTGACTTCCAGTACATCTTGAACCACACTAAGAAACTCTTCATTGACAAGAAGAAAATTAAGGAGATCCATCCTCTACCAATCTTAGTCGCGGAGGGCAATGGTCGCGGGGGTGGCGATTACTATGGTGATGGTAAGGAGCACTCTGGAACTTGGGCACGTGATGTCATATCTGTGAATAATAGTACCGAGGGCTACGAAGAGTTCGCTGAATTGAATAATTGTATTTAATTAAATTAATACCCAAAGAATCGGCTACACCAACGCCTACACCTCTCTAGACGCGAGGCACCCTTGAATCCGATTTTTTTGAATGGCAATGTAGTCACAGGACAGGTGCTGCCCTTGTAACTGCGTGTATTGTATGAATGGAAGTTAAGATAGCCTCCATTCGTATAATAGAATCCGAAACGCTTGTACCATTCTGCCAACCTCTTATTGGCGGGGTACAGATGGATACTTTCTCTATTCTTGAGTATCTCCTTGACTAGACTCCACATGATGGCCGTGCCTAATCCTGAGCGCTGGTACTTTGGCGAAATGACAATGTAATCTAGATAAAGGTTCTCCTTATTTTTTACATGACTTGAGATAATCTGGAAGCCTATCATCTCACGATACTCTTTGTCGGCAAAGTATCCAATACTTCTATCTGCGAGTCGGTCATCAAATGAGATACCAAGATCACGAACGGGTAGATCATTCTTGAAATTGTCCAAGAATATCTCCTTGATGTCACGATAGTCTCTATCAACGAGAGGACGTGAGTACAGATACATTTGTATATGGCTGTATAGCTACTTGGACAAATAGCGAATTTCAATTTTACTCGTAATCGTGTCGCCACCAAGAGGCTTTAAATGTATCAAAGTGTATTTTGGATATCGTGCGACCTTTTTCTTGAAAACTCTTAGACGAATGTATTGGGAATTTTCTGTGATTAAATGCGAGAGCATAGATCCATGGGCTTCTGCTTCTTGTTTCAATCATCTTAATAATGGTTTTTGAACTATCTCCATATTCAGTAAAATCTCGCCAAGAAAATGCGCCCATGAAAAAAAGGTGCTGTATATTTTTAATATCTGTTGGCCAACTATGCAAAAAGTCCGTATCGTAATAATAGACGAGTTTTCTGTTAAGGCCATTGTATCTAAAATCTAACGTCCACACTGTATCTGTGCGTGTTTCACTCAGTATTTCGGAAGGGCCACTTAGATGTGTTACTACCCGTTGTTCTGGAGGAATTATTTGTAACATAGACGAATCATTACCATCAATTAGAATTTGCTTTATTAATCTCATATGTTCATCCCATGAACCATAGGCATCATCAAGTTTATTTATAGCAAAAAGTGTTGTGATATCGGGAACAAGATATAAGGCAGTGGCTATATCGGTAGCCATACCCAGGTATAGGCCATTTACTTCAGCACCTCCTTTTTGCCTAGACCGCCTTATTTTACGGGTTCCACGCAGCATTTTTTTCCTTATACGACTCATCTTACTATCAATATATATTTTACGCTTTACCACCTCTTCCCCACATAGGTAGAAGGCGATTCTTCTCTTCAGGGGTAGGTGTAGCTACACCCAGAGCCATATCCGTTATTCTCTTATCGGAGGGTGTCCAATCCTTTAATGCCCGATTTCTAGAGAGTATATTCAAAGTAAATTCCAGATCACGCCTCGCCTTCATCTCTCGCTTCTTTTCTTCAGTGATTAAGTCAAATTTCTCTTTGATTTCCTTATATGAATTCAGGATACCTTGTAGTTCTGCGGTGAATGTATTGTACTTGGTCTTGAACTCGGCCTCGGTCGTAATCTTCTGCTGCTCAAGTGTATCAATCTTGTCTTTGAGTATAATATTTTCGGCGTAATGTCCTTGCTCCATCAGTTCCTTTCGTTCGGCGTCTAGTGCTAATTTGCTTTGAATTAGCACAATACTGATTATTACAAGAACAACTAAGTAATAGTCTGCGGCAGTCATATTGGTAACATCGGGGTACATATTAAGATAATAGTCCATTTACGGTGTACCAGTGACGGGTAGTAGACCATGTATCAATTTTTAAGGGGGGTACAGGGGTGAGCCGTATCTAGATGATTTACTCACATTTTTTACATCCCCTTGACCTAGTAATGCGGCTACAACCCTTCCGTCCTCTGACAAAACCATATCTTGTCCGGCCACTTCAGACGGCTCTTGTACAGACGGATGGGTCGTTCAGCATGAAGCACAAAGGCATCTCTAGAACTGCCGTCATATTGACTACATATAAGAGTAATACGTATACGTTGTCTAAGACCTATTTTGACCACATAGATTCTACGGAATCTGAATGGTGCTCAGTGCTTGATGGTATTACATATGCCATAAAAAGGGGGCAGGATAGTTTGGAGTTAGAAAATGATAATCTGGGGGTCATAAAAAGTCTGATACTGGCTGTAAGGCCAAATAGACCCGATATCGCAGATTACTATCACGCCATCCAGGAGTCAGTGGGAGGATTTGAGTATCTGGGTGTACGATGGATTCCGAGGAGAATGAATAGGGCAGATGGGCTTTTTCACGTGTAATTTTAATTTAGACCGATGCGGATTTTATATGAGCGTTTTCCGACTACGTCGGAAAATTTCTTACTCTAAAAATCTGAATCAGTCGCCGTCACGTGCGCATTTAAATTGCGCACGGGTCTAAATATTAAGCGGTAGAATTACTAAAATGGATACAGTGCATACTGCGGAACGCCTAGATTCTTCTCCGGACCCGACTATGATGGGTCCCTTTATCTGGAGCTCTTTTATTCGTCTTGTGGCGCCTTATTATGTGGGTCCAACTAAATCCCAGTGGTTGGCACGTTGGGATCTTTTCATTAAAGAGAAAATTCGGGATGGATGGAATTGTGCAGAAGTGGGGGCCGACCCAATGTACCGCGCTAAAGTCGCAGAATTCGGAATTCCAGATACCGCATGGAAATAAATCGGGGCTTATAATATAAGAGATGTCCAATAACAATGGGAATGTAAATGCCTTTAATAGCGAGACTTTAGAAAATGTAAATGTAAATGTAAATTCTAACAATATGCCTGCCAAGAAGAATAACAGCAAAAACAAGCCTGTTAGTTACATGCCTTCTTGGATGACCACCGGTACTCAGAAGAACTACATATGGTCCGAGAAGGAGAACCGTAACGCAGCAAATGCAGTTAAGGCAAACACGGCCAAGGTGAGTGCCTGGGGCAAGAATCGTAATAGAACTCGTACTGCCTGGGAGATAGGTGTGGGGAAGGCGCCCACCAACACTCTCGGCAAGTCTGCTGGTACTGGTTGCTACAGGAAGGGATCTGATAAAACGGTTGTGTGTGGTGTCACCAGGAACGCCGCAGCCCAGATGGGGGGTAGGAACAAGAACAAGACTAAGAAAAATAAGAATAAGAAAAATAAGATTAACAAGAACAGGAACTAAGGTAGATGCAGAATAATTTAGAAATATGTACTCACGGTGGTATATTTATACACTGCAGCGAATGCATTTCCAACAAGATGAAGAAGTATTATAAAACTGTTCCAATCTATGTTCCTGAGACCATACCCATTTTCAAGAAGGAACAGATACAAGCATTGGGTGCTGAGATGTTGCCTAGAGTCTGTGGGGTAAATGAGATGCTACGGCAAGAAATTCCTTGCGTGGGTTGTCAGAGACAAAATTATAAACCTGTTGTGTTTGAGAAAAATGGCTACGCAATTTGTATTACTTGTGGCCTAAAATAGTATTGCAATATCTAAATAATGCCAAACGATTGTTGGAATCATATTACAATAACTGCGGACTCTGGAGACCTCTTTGCATTCATGGTTACTGAATTGAAAGATGTACCGCAGTGGGCAATAAAGATATTTAGACGTGGCGCAGAGGCAGTGGTATTCAAACTATGGAGTAAATGGGTTCCAAATTTTAATTGGCTGGAAGAACTGCTTACTAAGTACCCTTCCTGTTGGATTAAGAATGAGTGGAATGAGGAGGGTGGTAGAGAAGGTGTCTGGGTGGGTAGTATGCGAACTGGGAAGAAGGAAATTAAGCAGATAGAATGGGAGGGTATGTGTATTGAAGAGAAGGCCCACCGATTTAGAGACGCTGTGAAAGTAGCCGAAGAGATAAGTAGTCGGTAGTGCCGTTCGTCGGTAGTGCCGTTCGTCGGTAGTGCCGTTCGTCGGTAAAAATTGAACCAGGGTGTGCCTAATGGGCTGAACTAACAATAGCGGATGATTACCATTGAATTTATTAAACTTACAGATAATACTCACTATAGGGCTGTGAAGTCTATATTTCATGAATCGTTTGATATAAGATCATTCCCACGCAATAGCATAATTCAGTCCTGGAAAATCAGAGACCCTCATATTTCCTACGGTTTCTATGACGCCGATAAGAAAGAACTTATTGGTTTCATACTCGCACGTTATGTGTGGAATAAACCAAGTGTTATTTATATATCATACTTGGCAATAAGGGACTCTGAGAAGGGAAAGGGTATTGGTACAAGTATTCTAAAACAAGTGGTTCGCCATTATACTGGATTTGGGTCTAGTGCGAGTCTTGTTCCATGCTATAATACGGATGACTGGTATCGGCGTAATGGATTCTATTACTCTGGAAAGAAGCAGTTGATGGTATATAACCCATATAGGACAAGGAGGAAAATGAGTCCCTCTAGATAGTGTCTAATATTTAGATATTAAGCGATACAATGTCACGAAGTGACAATTTTTTCAGATTCAACAGGTAAGCGCGTCTAAAGCCTCATCTAAAAAAGAAATCAGGAACGGAGAAGAATGAGTGTCAGTATCCAAGAAATGCAGTTTGCCGCAACTGAACTCGACCCCCCTATCAATATTTCTAACGAGATTGGAAACGTTATTGAGATTAATAATCTGAGTGATGATCTTGGATTGAATATGTTGGCAAACCAGTCTAAAATCCGGCCTGAATCTACGGCATCCAGTTTTGGTTCTTCCCCTATCCGGCTGTCGGTTCCCGACAGTGATTATAAGGAGGTGAAGTTCGCAGATACATTGGAACCCATAGAATTGAACAGTTTCGGAGCTGGGTCTACTACAGAAATTCCGGCAGCAAGTAATCAACCTCTTGCGGAGGTGTCTATAAGTAAAAACTCCTTTGGCAATTCAGCCTTTGGCAATTCAGCCTTTGGCAATTATCAGAGTTCTAGTACTTCCCCTAGTATTTCTTTAACACCTGCCGCCCCTAGGGACTTTGAAGCTGAGAAGCAAGAGAAGATTGAATATCTGAATAAGCTCCAGCGATTGGAGTCTAAGGGATATCCTGTCAGCAAACGGTTTACTATGGACAATTCATTGGATGAAGTGAAACAGGAATACAATCGTTTAGTGGATGCCAGGAATCTAGAGGGGTCTCTCAGATTTCAGCGTCAGATGTTGATGGGTGCCATTACTGGACTGGAATGGATGAATGACAAGTTTGACCCATTTGACATAAAACTACAGGGATGGTCTGAGTCCGTACATACGAATGTTGAGGACTTTGATGAGATATTTGAGGAGTTGTATGACAAATACAAGGAGCGTGGTAAGATGCCTCCTGAGATGCGACTCATGATGGCCGTGGCAGGGAGTGGCTTCATGTGCCACGTGAGCAACTCATTCTTCAGACAGAAGATGCCTACGATGGACGATGTTCTGCGGAGCAACCCGATGTTGGCGAAACAGATGGCACAGGCAGCAGCATCTCAGGCGGGCCCCGGGTTTGGTAATTTCATGGGAATGGCCATGGGTATGCCACAGGGAGGCGGTATGCCTCAGATGCCCGCATCCGCAGCTGCCATGGATCCATCGGGTCCTACTGGTGCATTCTTCGGCAATAACTCCAGGGCACCTCCTAATCCAAGCCAAGAGGCTCAGGCTGCAGCTTCTGCGCCCAGGAGGGAGATGCGTGGTCCATCCGGGGTTGACGATATCTTGAAGACCTTTGAGGAGGTTCGCAGGGTTGAATTGGAAACAATAGGGAGAGCTCCTCCTCCCGTGAATAACCAGCAGCAACCTGCGATGGTGGCAGTCTCAGAATTACAAAGTGTTGCAAGTGATGACTTTGCCAGTCAGGCAGAATCATCGCGTACAGGTGGTGGTAGGAGGCGTGGTAGGCGTACAGCACCAGTTGGAAATATGGTGAGTATTGATGTGTAATAGCATTATAAAAGCCAGAGGGTCTCAAGAGCCTGTTGGTATTTTTTATGAGGGGCGGGTGGTTTGGCTAATTGTATGGGTTTCTCCGCAGCCTTTCTCACTTTATCGGCCTTGTCACTGAGTACTTTTAATGTTTGCTGTTCTTCAGGTGTAAGGGCAAGAGTGTCCCCAACGGATTTTGTTGCGTTATTCATATTGTCATGTCCATGACCAAATAAGTATAGACTACTATTCTCGTTGAATAGGTAGCCTATACAAAGAATTGTCACAAACGCTAGCCATCCAGCTGTGACTAAATTTCTAGTAGCTACGAAGAATATTGCAAATATAACGAGACGACGAACGATAGGTTGATTTAAAAATTGTTCTTGACCCTTGGTGATTTCAAAAGGTAAGAACCGAGAAGCAATATTAAGTGTGAATATACCGAGGGCAATGGCGTAAGGCGAAGATGCGACTGACGTTAATGCTGACTCAAACGGGCCTGAAGGAGGTATCGTATTAGGGGGCGGTCCTCCAAAACTCATCTAACCTCCTTCGTATAAAATTAATTAACAATCTGTACCATATTGACAACATATAATACTACGGCAAGTGCCGTCATGAGTCCTACACGAGGACACCATTCGGCACCAAGCCAAATGGCAAGAAGTAATACAAATCTCCAAACGGGAGAAGACCATAGTGCGACCATAGTTATAGGATAAGGTGTCCGGAGAGAGAGCCCTTCAAGGACATTCCATCCAAGTAGGGCGAGAATCATTACAAGGCGCATTGTCATGTCGATTGGTCCCGAAGGCTCTAAGGAATATGCTTCCATCTTACTTTATACATTTATTTTGTTCCATCGGAACTATAGCCCGTTGACATGGAACTAGAAGAACTCGTGCGAGTATCATTGTCTTCTGCTCGCTTTGTTTGAATGCGGTCGGATGAAATGGCTACGGGCATTTCTCCAAGAACTTTCTCAACAAACCAGCGTTGAGGATTAGAAACAAGTTTGGTAGTTTGAACAGAGTCGCCCGCTGTAAAGCCTTCCGATACGACTGGTTCATTCTTTCGGATACGGGCAAATACAATGATACCGACTACTGCCGCGAGAAGGCCTGTTGGCCAATCATTAAATATGGCAATGAAGAGTGGTAGAATAAAAAGTGCTGACATGCCAAAGATATTATTGAAGTAATCCAAATAGCTCCGGGGGCAACGTTCTACGAATGTGCCTGCCACTATGAGTAATATGACTGTGACGACAGTGCTTGGAAAATAGAGTACGCTGCGAATATTGTATATCCATCCTTCTAGGCTCGTGTCCATTTTCGGTATTTTAGTGGCTTTTGGAGAACTCGGCGTAGACATTCTATCTTACAATGCGAAACTAATGGTAATGTAAATAACCATTAAAAGATAGAAGAGCGGATGGAGTTCGCTTCGCTTGATGATGCGTTCCCAAATTCAGGAGGTTCAATAAAACAAAGAAAGTCAAAGAAAAAGGAGGGTTTTTATGGAGGTGTAATGCCTGAAACCGACGCGGACCGCCCGGCAGTGAAACGACTGATGGAAGTTCCGCCTATGAATCAGGTTTCTGCAAATAGTGAAGACGGACTAGACGATTTATTGGACGAGAGTACTAAATTTTTAAAGAAGCCGTCTGTGAATAATTCACTTCCGAAGCCCAGATCGGTGAATATTCTTGAAAAGGGAGATACACCGAGCTATTTTGGGGCAGAGCCATTTACAAATCCCGGTGAACATACATATGCATCATACACCACGGCGCGTACTCCACATGGTTACATGTTGGAGGCAGATTTTACAAAGACATTTGATGATAAGGGGTATGAAAAGGCCACCGGCAGCGCACTTCCCGTGCCTGAATTGAGGCATCGGTGGAAACTTATGTCAGGTGACCGCGTGGGTATGGAAAGCTCACAGGTGGCTCCTAAGAAGGTCAAGCAATTTTCTGGTTTGGATACGGCGGAATTTGGACACATGAAAGCGAAGATTGATGAACTTATGGCACGACTTGATGACTTGGAAAATAGATCATCTGGTGCGAATCCCCAACTGGAGGTAATGACATTTATAATGACAGGGCTTTTCTTGATGTTCGTGGTGGATCTCGCCGTGCGTAAATCTAGTACGATGCGCATGGTGAATGTGCGTTGAACAGTAGCTAGCTCTGGGAGTGGCTCATAGGGAAGTACTATAATTCCAAATATATATGTCTTACATACTTGGATATTTCCGAACAGGAACGAAGGAATAGGTGATTAAATTGACATATGCTTAAATTGACCTGATAAACTCCCACTGGAGATCCTTACAAATCTTCTCCCAAATCTTATCTTGCGCATACAACTTATCACGATTTTTCAATAAAGGAAAGCAGTGTAGAAAATCATCCAGGTCTAGAAGTTCACATAACTTGTAGAGCACGTAGGAATACGATAAGAAATTTGACCTGTCCGATGGACAATGTTTCTGAAAGGAAGGCTGAATCTCCTTGAATAGATAGCGCAACTTTTCTTCTGTCTCTCGGTCCATCACGGGTGCAGTATGCCCATTCAGTCTGCTCAAGATATGAGGAACATGTTCATAGTATGAGTTATACTTGAGTTTCTTAAGGATTTCACGGATTTTGCTGCGATTGAGGGATGAAGCTTGAAGACGTTCCTTTTTGATTTGTGTCTCAATATTCTCAAAGACTTCCTCTGGAATCTCAGTACTCTCTTTTGCCTGGAATTGTGCGAGCCATTCATTGAAATGATTGATTCGCTTATAGGCGTAGTATGACACTTCACGAGGGGGGTCCTTGTAACTTGGCTTATCGGAATCCATTAAAATCAGTTTATGGAATCCGCATTCAGGGCATGACACAGTTGCGTCATTAACAGACACTTTCATATCTTCTCCGCAGGCATCGCAGACGAAGGAAGTGTCGTGGAGGGCATTGATGGATGGGCGATTGTATTGAGGATCCATTTTCTGAAGGTATTGCTCCAGCAGTGCATCACGTCGTAGATTATCACCACCAGCAAATTCACGACTTGTATTGGTGGTCTGGGAGTTCTGGGATGTCTGGGGAAAATAGGATCCACTTATATCTTGCCTGGAAGCATTTTCAAGGGCCTCAAAAACACTCCCGGGCGTGGCCCTATCTGCCATGTGAACAACGTTGTCGGCCCCACGATTAATCCGTTCTTGGATATCGTAGTATTGGAATAATAGTTCGCCGGTATTGAGAAAATAATCAAGGACAGCAGTCTTCTCATCCGTAGAATCAAGTTTCAATTGTACCTTTTTGATTTGTTGCTCAAGGCGATATCTTTCAATATCGTCACTCTCAGCCCTATAGCGCTGGACAAGTTCTTGATATTCTTTCGTCCACTCAGCAATATCTACATTGATATCTTTGATTTTGGAGAAATTGTGTTGATGGACGGTGTCTAGGGTAGTCCTGGCTTCGGGGTTAGATCTTTTTGACTGCCTTATATTGAAGAAAGGGTCTGCCATAACTAAAGGCTTCCTAGTGTATGTCTTTAGCCCATACAGACTTCAAATATACGCGGGTGAAAGTTTAAAAATATGCTTCCGGATAATTATCATTTTACCAAATTTTTTTTCTCTAGCGGAGGTATAATCAAATGACAGGTGGTGGTCTCATGCAGCTCGTGGCCTATGGCGCACAAGATGTTTACCTCACTGGTAACCCCCAGATCACCTTTTTCAAGGTGGTCTATCGTCGTCACACTAACTTTGCGATGGAGTCTATTGAGAACCCCTTCAACGGGTCTCCCGGCTTCGGTCGCAAGGTGACTTGCACTATCCAGCGCAACGGTGACTTGATCTACCGCATCTACCTCCAGGCCACTCTCCCCAAGGTGACTCTTCTCAGCAGCGACGGTTCTGGTGCCCAGTTCCGCTGGCTCAACTGGGTTGGGCACAACCTGGTCAACTACGTGGAGCTTGAGATTGGTGGACAACGCATTGACAAACACTACGGTGACTGGCTCCAGATCTGGAATGAGCTCACCCAGGAGCCTGGCAAGCAGGCTGGGTACGCCAAGATGGTGGGTAACGTTCCTCAGCTCGTGAACCTCCTGGTTCAGGGTGGTGAGGACTGCGACAACGACTGCGCCGGCGGGGAGCCCAACACTTCCTCCGAGCATCTGATGTGCTCCCCTGAGTACACTCTCTACATTCCTCTCCAGTTCTGGTTCAACCGTAACCCTGGGTTGGCTCTCCCTCTGATTGCCCTCCAGTACCACGAGGTGCGTATCAACCTGGAGTTCAACGACCTCCGCAACCTCTGCTTTGACTCCACCCCTGCCCTCTCCAACACTCACACCATCCGCGACCGTGTGGCCGCTGCCGGCTTGGTGGCTGCTTCTCTCTACGTGGACTACATCTACCTTGACACGGATGAGCGTCGCAAGTTCGCCCAGGTGTCTCACGAGTACCTCATTGAGACCCTGCAGTTCACTGGTGGTGAGTCCATCACCTCTAGCTCCAACAAGCTCAAGCTGAACTTCAACCACCCTTGCAAGGAGCTCATCTGGGTTGTGCAGCGCGATTCCTTCGTGTCCTGCGATGACAACGTGATCAACGCCTGGAAGGGACAGCAGCCCTTCAACTACTCCGACTGGTGGGACCGCTCCGTCCTGGAGTCTGGGTACTCCGTCACTCGCGTGGAGGGCCTGGCTGGTGGCAACCCCACTGTCACTGCCCTGCTCCAGCTCAACGGCCACGACAGGTTCCAGGTGCGTGAGGGACGCTACTTTAACGAGGTGCAGCCCTACCAGCACCACACCAACGTGCCTGCCGTCGGTATCAACGTGTACTCCTTCGCCCTCCAGCCCGAGCAGCACCAGCCCAGCGGCACTTGCAACTTGTCTCGTATTGATAACACCACCATCCTCCTCACTGTGTCCAACAACGCTGTTGGCACTGCCACCTCCTCCACCGTGCGTGTGTATGCGACGAACTACAACGTGCTCCGTATCATGTCTGGTATGGGAGGACTTGCATACAGCAATTAAACAGTTAGAATCCACCCAGTGGTCTCCGGTAAATTGCTATATGTTTTCGTTATATTTAAAAAATGATTATATCCATAATGTTGTGAGTGAGTCATAATGACCCAGTCAGGACATATTTATGATTTGAATGAGGCTAACCATAAAGGTGAATAAAATAAAATATTAGAGTATATTAAATGCCTACTGGTTTAACCTTGGCAGGCTTTAATGAAAACAATAATAATATTAATGTTCTCACTAGAGGACTACAAGCTTTATCTGGTATAATTACATCACCAATACAATCGGTGGGTACAACAATACAAGTAATTTCAGCCGATACTGAGGAGACTTTAGAATTGCCTTTAAAATCAAAAGTACTTGGGAGTGGTCTAGAGGCTGATATAATGGAAACTAGCATAGGCCGTACAAAGTATGCATTGAAACAGTATAAGTCGTATACAGTAGATGGATTAGTAAATTCTTTACGCGCACATTATATTGCGTCAAATAAAGATACACCTAATCCAATAATTATTTGCCTACATGCCATAATATGTTCAGATAATATAAAATCGCGTATTAGTATCGGTACTGATATAATACCTGATAACTTTTTCTATAGAAGAACCGAACCAGTTCCATCCGAGCATGAAACGTATTGTTATGCATTATTTGAGTATATAGATGGTGTTACTATGTATGACTATAAAAATAAGGAGTCTGAATTGGTTCCTCTTACGCAACAATTATTTCACGCAGTACACTATCTTCATACGATAGGTATCGCGCATCGTGACATTAAGCCTAGTAATGTAATGATTACTCGCGATGGTAGACTTAAATTGATTGACCTCGGATCTGCGTGCTTCATAGGCCAATGTGGAAAGGGGGCTTCTACAAAAGAATATACCATGTCTAAATATTATACTTCTATAAATACACGTACTCAGAATGATTTTGCATTCAATAATGACATTTATGCATGCTTATTGACTATATATTATATGCTTTCTAGTAGTGATAAATTTTCAGCGCCTCGTGATAGTCTTTGGCCACAAAATGACAATGCGGGATATATGAAGATTCCATCACAATACAGGGCTGTCTTATCAAAATATATTGATACAGTAAGCGGTAGAGCTGCCAAACCTATTATAGATATCGCAGAATGTAAAGTGTTCATGGACAGTTTCTTAGCTGAATTTAATGCCGCACAGAATACAAGATCCGAAGGTGGTAGGCGTAGAAAATATAAACAAACCAGAAAATGTAAACATTGGCAAAGACAAACGAAGCGTCGTAAATATTAAGACTTACATTACACCACCATCTCTAATCCTTCTGCTTCTGATAACAAAGCCTCTAGAGCCGCTTGTCGCCTCTCTAGAGGATTTCCTCTGAGTTTAGCGGAACGACGCTTCCACCACCATTCAAATCGCAGGGCCTCCCGTTTATCTGGAAAGCCTTTGACATAGCAGACACGGTACCATCCACCTGGTACGGCACTTGTAGCCCTGGCTCCTCCACTCATGAGACCATTATGCTGTCTCAGGCGCCTATCTACATCCGTAGTGGCTCCGACATATGTTTTACAAGGTGCTTCTACGGTTGCCAATAAATACACAAACCATTCAGGGCTATCGGGTGGGTCCATCTTATATTAGTGTACCGCTTAATATTTAATTAAATAATGAACAGCAGTGGGGTGAATAGAACGAAATTAAGTAGCCCGCAGTAAATAGAATGCCTTGCGAGGTCAAACGTTTGAATTGTTCAAAATCTGAAAACGTTCGCATTATAGAGGAACTAGCAGAGAAAGCAGAGGCGCAACAAAATCGTAATAGTGGATTCAACTCTAAAATCTTACCTTGGAGAGAGGGTTGTTTTCATGTTGATAGACATTATATTGCTCAAGCGATGGAAGGTACCATATGCGGTTGGATGACAGTACATTTAAATAGGATTACTAAGTCAAAGTCAATCTATATATTTATCTCGGAAATCAGTACACGCAGAACTAAGGATGAATTCTATGGGGGGGTTGGTAAGAAACTACATGACACCTTAGTGGCAGATGCGAGGGCCGAGGGGGCTGATTTTATATATTTGTACGCGTTAAACGACAATGTCGCTGCAGTCTATGCAAAGTGGGGCTATGTCATTCTGCGCCCCGAAATTAAACATCAGTTTTTTATTATTGGAAGGGAACCTTCAAACGAGTTTTTAGATACTCTAATGCCAGAAAATCCGAGAATATATCTTGTCAAGGCTCATGAAATAGCATTAAGGACGCCGAAAGATGAAGATTTAATACGACTAATAAATACAAAACGACGAGTGGTAATCGCAAACCCTGACGCCATAAAGGAGTTAAGTGGAATAATAGACCTGATATATGGTATGGAACAAATGGAAGAGGAAATGGATGATGAAGATAAGTCGTCATTCAGTGATAAACGACGGCCACTCAAGAAGTTTTTTGAGAATATACCCATACCAGTACGCGGTGGTAGAAAACGGATTACTAGACGGTGCTTGCGAAAATTTGCTTAATAAACATCTTATCTTGATTAGACGGGTATTTATCTTGACCGTTACATACAAGATAAATATTCTGAACAACAACTGGTTCTACAACGGATGCAATAGGTAGAGGAGGATCTTTACAGGGTGGATCCATAATACATGAGATACATGTTAGAATACACCCTAGGGAGCCACATGTCCCTGCTCCTATGACCATACCGAGACACGGATCTGTTATAGATTGAGAAAATATAAAACCCAGTAATGTGCCTAGCATACCACAAGCACAAGGCATTAACATTCTATCAGGCATAGTATAACTATTTGAATATATATAAGAATTTCTTAGACCAAAAAGGTCTATTACATCGTATTTATCCACAGTGCCGATTAAATGGATATATTTTGGAGAGACCCTGGCTATATATATTTGGTTGGTAATATTAGATGAATTCGCATATGTTATATGGAGGTGCTTCACAGAATCCTCCTGGATTCGGAACATTTGGTACAATGGCCAATATCGCCAATTATAGGGCATCTGAGGACTGGTGGTTCATCTTACCGGCCATTTTATTTGTGGATGTGTTTATAATATTTCTTGCCAGATTTTTCCCTGCCTTCTTTGGCAAGCCCATTAATGACTGGTATGACGAGTTCGGCCTGGCGGCGGTCTTGTCTGATGTAGGTATTATCGCAATTGGCATTGCCATAACTCGCTACGTCTATTCTGTCTTCTTCCTTGAAAAGGACGGCTGGTCACTTTGGTACTTTATTGCGCTGGCTCTCCTCATACAACTTCTTCATGACATAGTTTTTGCTTACGGTGTTGTTGAGAAGATACCCGCGGGTCATAACAGTATGATTGATTTATTTAAGGACTACATCAAGGCTGGACCGGCCATTTTGGTGACAGATTCTATAATGGTGGGCTCGTCTATAGCAGTCGCGGCGGCCATGAAGAATATGGACTTCCATTACACGGTGAGTGGATTCTTAGTTACGGCATACGCACTCTCGTATATTTTATTCACGAATGTAAGATCGTATAAATAGAATGTCATCGTGGGGGCGCCTATACATCGCAAGATAATACCCAAAGGAAATCCGGTCTTGAAAGTGCGACATAATAACAGCGGGTTTTTCTCATGCTGTTCCTTCCAACTTCATATGATAGTTGAATATTTCAACAGGCATAAGAAGTTACCTGAGATCGTAGATTCCAGTGACCAATTTGATTGGTATAGACCTGGTACTATGGAGACATATTTCACAACACAGACCAATCTAGATATTTCATTCAAGCGCGGAATACATTATGAACATGATCACCAGTATTTAGATTATAAGACGCTTGATTACAGGGGTATCGCACCATTTATAGTGAAATATTTTACTCCGTCATCTGAGGTTCAGGGTATAATGGCAGAAATGGAGTTAAAATACCCTTTGGACTACGCGAATACGTGTTGCCTATTCTACAGGGGGAATGACAAGGCTACTGAGACTGCGCTTTCATCGTACTCTGATTATATAGTGAGAGCGAAAGCGGTGCTACAGGCAAATCCTAAGACACAGTTCTTAGTACAATCGGATGAGACAGAATTCATTGAGACTATGGTGGCAGAATTTCCAAATAAAGTAGTATGGTTCAAGGATGAAATTCGCCATATACGGAAGTGTATCACGACGGTGGATAAGGTATTCAAAGAAGATAATTACCAGTTCTCAAAGTACTATTTGGCTATTACACTTATTATGGCCAAATGCGGTGTTATAATCTGTGGAACGGGCAATTGTTCTATATGGATTGCCTTGTTCCGAGGAAGTGCAAAAGGAGTTCAGCAATATCTCAGAAATGGATGGCTCTAAAAATATATAAGGTGAAGTAGGATACATGCCCTATATTCCTCCACATTTAAGACCTGGATACGTTTCTACATACGTCGCCCCTAAAGTCGTGGATTATACAGGAAAGGTGCATTGGCCTACAGATTTGAATACGAATAAGCAAGATGATATAATTCAGCCTATCACGGTACATGCGCCTACAAAGGCTGATATTACCACATTGGGTTCTGAGCCGAAACGAACGAAATCAGCGTTAAAAATCGTTCGGCCTATAACTCTGAATACGAAACCCCTTGCCCGGCCTACAGCTTCAGTGAGAAGTCTTTCTCCTAAATTCCGGAATACATTAATGCTACATCTGAAAGCTAGGTCTAAGTCCAAGACGAGAAAGGGGGATAAGAAGGCTCAGAAGAAGAAGATTAAGAAAAAGGCGATACTCAAGACAAGGAAAATGCGCGGTTAATTAATATACTACCTGGTATTATTCATATGAAGAGATGCGTTGTACCAGTTATTAGGGCACATGGGGTGCTTCTTATGCTTCTTATGGTTATGTCTCAATCTTAACTTAGGCTGACGATTACGAAGAGCGACCTGCTTAGCGGCATCCCCCAGCTTGGTCTTAACGCTCACACAGAGAAGCTGGCGACCAGTGAGATCCTTCCACTCAATCTTCAGAGTCATAGAGCCTGAGAGGGTCTTATCAATGGGATAGGACGAACGAGTATCTAGACTCCCAGGAATGATAGGGCAGACCACAGTATCACAGAGGTCGTCGGTTGTGGGCTTGAGAGGAATGAAGTTATACGTTGTGCTATAGGTCGTAGTGCCGTTAGTAATCTCCTCGGGAACCTTCATAGATAACAAAAGGGTTGAATTCTGACCAGGCACGGTAGGATCTGGTGAGAAGGAGAGGGAAGTCAATTGTAACAAGGAGGTACCAGAGGAGCAGTCAGAGACAGATGCGAGGACAGTAGGTACGAGGTATGCCAGAAGAAGAGCAAGCATTATAATTTAGTATGGCGAGAAAAGTTTAGGTCGGAAATTTAGTAGGTCAAAGATTCTAATTTAAGCCGTATTTCATCAACTGTTAAGCTAGTGTCTGATTTGATAGCATTTATAAGTCTCATATCAACTAAATCTGGATGAACGTACCAATCTTCAAAAGGTTTACAACCTCCATAATATACTGTGACATCAGGATATACTAAAACGTAACCTCTTTTTTTTAGTATATCCCTTGTAGTATTTCGGGTATCAAAATAATCACCCGACCAAATATCATGTTCTAAGGTTATTGTGGCAAATTTGTATTTATCAAATACAGTTGAATTTAATAATAAAAATGTATCTAACGTAGATCTATTATCAACATCTAAGTCTAATGATAAATAATCTATATTTTCAGGAAAATTATTAGAATCTAGGGCACCCCTATAATCTACTGCCCTGGCATCATCTATGATATAAATTGAATTCGGTCTATATTCTTTATAAAGTGGTTCAAATGATTCATCGTATTCTATCATAATACCTTTCCAATCATACTCTTTCTCTAGTAGATATGTATTATTCGTATTTATAGGGTGGTTGGACCCAATTTCCAAGAATGTACCCTGCCTTTTGTTTTTTAGAACCTTAGAGACAAATAAATCTTGGCAAGCCTGACTGTACGAATTCATACGCTACTATAGCCACAGGCATTTAAGTCGTAAAATATATATACGACTATAGAAAAAATGGCAACTGCCATATTTTTTAATCATAAGGTACAGAACTGTGGGGTATATCAATATGGCTTTAGAGTATTTAATATTATAAAGGCGACTGATACGATTAACTATATTTACAAGGAGGTTTCTTCATTAGAAGAATATAAAGCCGCAATATCTGAGTCTAATAATAAAGACATTAAAGCTATTATATATAATTATCACCAGTCTACGATGCCGTGGCTACAGGCAGATACAATTCAGAGGGTAGTTAAGAATATCGGTATTCCACATGAATCTCGTGAAGATTTATTTGACATTATATGTAATATAGATCCAAATGCGCAGGAGCAATCTAATAGATTTTCCTTACCTAGACCCATATTTGAAGATATTGATTTAGTTTTGAAAACTGACTCTGATTCACACGACGTGAATGAATTTATAAAGGCGCATAATGATATATCCCAACCAATATTTGGGTCTTTTGGATTCGGGTTTGATAATAAGGGGTTTGATAAGATTATTAGAATGGTAAATGACTCGTACGATAACGCAGTTATTAAATTCGTAATACCAGTTGCCCACTTCGATCCTGGTAATATGCGCACGGTAGAAAATATGCGAAATAAATGCCTAAGTATGAATAGAAAGGAAGGGATAAAAGTCTTAATAACACACGCATTTTTTTCAAATGATGATATATTACGTTTCCTACATTCAAATACTATGAATATTTTCCTTTACGATACAATGCATGGGAGAGGTATATCAAGTACTATAGATTACGCATTATCTGTTAAAAAACCCATCGGTATTTCTGATAGTTATATGTTTAGAAATATATACGACGATGGCATTTGTTTGTATAAGAATACTTTAGAGTCATGTCTAGATAATTCAGTTAGATATTGTAGTAAGTTCTTAGAATTATATAGCAATTCAAACATGATTAACAAGTTTAAACAGGTGCTTCTAGGCATTTAAATGACAGAAGTTCTATAATATTCATATGACCGACACTGAGCTTACGCAATGCCGTCTATGTGCTACTAGTAACCTAGTAGAAGTTGTAAACCTAGGTACGCAAGTTATTACATCTAGGTTTCCTAAGATAGGTGATACTTCCACACCTTCTGGTAAAATCCGCCTTGTTCAATGCCCATCCTGTAGTTTAGTTCAACTCAAGGATACTACACCTTCGTCTGAGATGTACGAGCACTTTTATGGTTACCGTTCTGGAATTAATGCCACAATGAGGAATCATTTGACATCTTACAATGACAGGCTACAGGAGTTTGCGCGCCTTCAACCAGGTGATTCGGTCCTTGATATCGGTAGTAACGATTGTACATTTCTTGGAAGATATCCCTCGGATACCAAGAAGTTTGGTTGTGATCCTACTGGCACACAATTCTCAGAGTTCTATAAGGAAACATCTGTTACTCTGGTCCCAACATATTTCACTAAGGGTGCCATTCAAACAGGACTAGGACCTACAACCAGATTCAAGGCAGTAAGTTCCATATCCATGTTTTATGACTTGCCTGACCCGATTCAGTTCGCCAGGGATATTTATGACCTATTGGATGATAATGGGGTTTGGACACTTGAACAGAGCTATGTGGCAACGATGCTTGAGCGTAACAGCATAGATACGATTTGTCACGAGCATCTTGAATACTATGGTGTAAGGCAGATGAAGTATATCATGGACCAGACTGGTTTCAAAATTATAGATCTAAGCTTGAATGAGTGTAATGGTGGTAGCTTTAGAACATTCGTTGTTAAGAAGGAGTGTAGTCTATACAACGAAGCAAGTAATACCTTGAATTCATTTTTAGAAAGGGAGGAGCTAACGCGTATTCACACTGTTGAGCGCTATGAGGAATTTATGCGCACTTGTAATACGGAAGTAAATAAGCTCAAGGAGTTCTTGAGATTGGTGAAGGGTGCTGGTAAGAATACACATATCTATGGCGCATCTACAAAGGGCAATTGTCTATTACAATTCGCAGGTATCGGTCCTGATTTGGTAGATTATGCGGTTGAACGTAACGCACTGAAGGTTGGAAGAATGACATCTACTGGTATTGAAATTATTGCCGAGGAGACAATGAGAAAGAATCCGCCTTCCTATATGCTAGTGTTACCTTGGCATTTTCGTACGGAAATTATAGAGCGGGAGAAAGCATTTTTGGATGGGGGTGGGCAACTAATCTTTCCATTCCCCACATTTGAGGTGTATAGTAATCGGCCAAAGACCCTTATTACTGGTATAGGTGGTCAGATTGGAAAGTATGTTTCTGATACTCTTAGTACTACTGATGCAGTATATGGTATTACATGCAATGTATCTCTAACACAGAATCGTGGGGACCCCATGTTATTTCATACAAATCTATTTAATTCGTGCGAACTTGAGAATATTATACTTCTCATTAAACCTGATCGTATAGTACATCTGGCCAGTATATCTAATACCGAAGATTGTGAAAAGGACCCGTTGGCGGTATTAGACTTGAATGGCCGATGTATCACGAACATATGTGATATTGTATACCGTAATAAGTTGTCATGTAAAGTATTTAATGCATCCAGTTCTGAATTATTCACGGGGCGTGAAGATTGTGTTGTACATGATGAAGATACAGATTTTAAGCCTAAGACAATCTATGGCTACTGTAAGCTTCTTGGCCATCAAATGGTTGATTATTACAGGACTAAGTACGGGCTACCCTTTTCAAATGGCATTATATTTACTAGTGAATCTAAATATAGGGGTGACACATTTTTATTAAAGAAGGTTGCTATGCACGCCAGTAAATGGACTAATGACCATTCTGTCTTAGAACTTGGTAACCTGGATTCCTACCGAAATATCAATCACGCGAGTGATATTGCCGAGGGAATTAAGTGTATCCTTGCACAGGATTCAGGAGATACTTATGTAATGTGTGGAACTGATTTCGTAAAGGTGGAAGATGTTGTGCTGAAGATTTATGAGATGGCAGGTATAGAACTCGTAAAGTCTAGCGATGGATATGTGGATAAGACTAGCGGATTAAAGGTTATACATACAAACAGTACATTTCGTAATGGCTCAGTAAGTAAGATTAATGGGGCAGCCATCAAGTTGCGTGGGCTAGGATGGGCCCCTAAATATACAGTTCAGACATTGTTGGAAGATTTACTTTAGTAATATGTCACATATCTCTTCATATCTTCTAACTACATTTTCTTTCTTATATTTTTCATAAATTGGTAATAACGGTGTAATCCCATTATTTATTATTTCTTTTAAAGATGTTTTTTCTATCTCAATAGAGGGGGATAAATTATGTAGATTGACAAGCATTCTTGAATTATTTATAGCAATAGGCCTTCTTGCAGCAATCGCATAATCTGGGCTAGATGCAATGCCTGAATTAGGTAGATAATCATAAAAATAGCAATTGACTGTATTTTCATTTAACCATTTTATTATATCTTCATCAGATAAAAAGTCATGTGAAACTTCAATTCTAATACCTGGCTTTGTAATAATACTGCGGACTTCATTTACTCTTGTTTTAGCCTCGTGGCCATCTCTATCACAGAAATAGCTATAAGGCATATGTAAGCGAAAAATTGCTTCATCAAATTCAGATTGTATTTGATGAGCTAGTTTAGCAATTCCTTTATGACCAAGCCCGAATCCCTGAAATCCAATCCTGGGAATTATATCAACTCTATTTTCAATATGAATCTTATCAGAGAAAGGGGTACTTCTTGGAACTATAAAACTGGAAGTATTATTTGTAATAAGCGTATCATTATCTGATATTACATATTTAAATCCGACAAAATTGTCTGGATTAAAATTATCTATATGTGACTGTAATAGGTCATAATGTATCATAACGTGTTTTATGGTGTTATATTTTAGGCGTAATGACTGATCATTCAACCAAGGTGTTGCCCCAGAGTGATAATTATAAATAATAATCTTTGGACAATGCTTTTGTATAACTATGTCTAAATCATTATTATTATCAACAAACTCCCTTATAAAATTATACTTATCTGAAGAAATGCTAGTCAATATATTTGATGTAAGTTCCCCACGAATTCCAACACCACAATACGTGTTTGTTTTATCATGGCTCGTACCTACTGCCTGTGATACAAATAGAATTACTGGCCTGTTATCTAATATAGCTTCCATGTTATAAAGGGTAATAATATTAATATAACGTATCTTTTTACGTGGTTTATGCCGGTGATAGATATTCAAACATCACTGATACAAAGTATTGCGTATTTTTAAAGTTATTGATATTACGGATAATACCAGATGAAACCACGTGTAGCATTTCTAATTTCTGGACAGATGAGAGTAAATTCATTAAATCACTCGGTTAATGATACTACTATTATTGATTCATGGACTAATAATATATTTACAGAGACATTTAAGTCTAAGTATGACTATGATGTATATATCTCCACAGACTCTATATCAAATGAAAATGCAAAGCAGTATTTCGATGATCATTTGATAAATACACATATAACTGAGAAAGATGAATATTTGGAAAATTGGAATATCAAAAAAAAGCCATATGATTATTATCATAAGGTATGTGAAAGTATTGACTATGGTCATCATATCAATCATATATACGCATTATATCAGTATTATAGGATGTACTGTTCATATAAAATGATGAAAGAGTATATTAAGAGAACGGATGTAGAATATACGTATATAGTAAGACTTCGCCCAGATTCGCAAATTATGCAAGATGTAATGACATTATTTAATATTCTTGAAACAACTGATGTACAATTTATAACAGAACATGAACAACTATGTATAATGACATATAAATTAAAGGGTGTATTTAAACTAGTGAAGTATTTTGGAAGTTATCTGGATAGTGTATATAAAAAAAATATATATAATTTTATGACTAGAACTATTCCAGCTATATTTGAGGAACATGTTATGATGTACGCTGCAGAAAAACAATTTATAGATAATGTATATTATACAATAACAGGGTTAAATCTAGATTTTTTTAAAAGTTTTTTAGGAATAAGATATCCGAGTTATAATATGTTATATCGTGGGGGGGGTAGATATGGACATATTATAGATAATTCTATTTTAATATCATATAAACCATTTGATAGTAATGAGACAATCTTAAATAAGATTGGTGGTGATTCAATGTAATTCGTATGCCAGTATAAATATTATATAAAGAAACAGTATAATTGTATGTAATAGAATGGATATCCAGGGTCTAATACCTCTAGGTGGTACGGCATCACGAATGAAAAATATTCCGAAATTTTTATTACCTTGTAAAGTTAATTATTCACTTCTTGATAACGTTGTAGAATTATTTAATAAACATAATATACATCGTATTACGGCTGGCGTTTCAGAATCAAACAATCGTCTTCTTTATAATTATAACGGATTACATACTATTCAAGTAAATACCAAAACAATGTCAGAAACCGTATATAAGATGATAGATAATCAAAGCACATGTAAAAATATATTAATTATGCCAGATACATACTTTACCATTAATAATGAGATAAATGATACGATACATATGCTTGACACTTATGATATCGTAGTTATTTTATGGAAAATTAAAGATTATCAAATTGGAAAAGTAGGACAGTGTAATGTAATAAACGGTGAATTAATAGATATAAAAGATAAAACACATGACTGCGAGTATCCGTACTTTTGGGGTGTTATTAGCTGGAATTCTAATATGAATAGATATATTGACCCTACATGGGAGACTATAGGTGATTTAATAAAAATATCTCTAGATAATAATATTAAAGTCGGTCATATAATTTCAGATGGTGAGTATTATGATTGTGGTACATATAGTGAGTATTTTAAAATGATAAAAGAGCATACATAGAGTTTATAGTAATGAGAGAATCTTAAATAAGATTGGCGGCGATTCAATGTAACTAGTCTTCTAGTATAAAGATAACATTATAATATCCCATATTATAATGAAAGTCGCGTTTATATTTAGAGGGGATAATGTTAGAGAGGAATACGCAGATAAATCCAGAAAGTACATAGACGCTCTAAAATGCCATAATAACTGGAAATTAACATTATTTGATGACATCTTGGCATCTGGTGGATCATATGATACAGTATTTATAACATACGATTCACCTATATTAGATGATATAAAGGCTTTATTTAACCCAGTCCATATTGAAACAATGTCATATAGGGATCAACCTGATAATTTTAAGAAGGTCTTGAAATTTATATCAGATAATAAGGACAAGTACGACCGGTTTGTAATTTTACGTTGTGATTTTATGTATAAATTGCGTATAACTCAGTGGCCAAAATGGTTTGAATCTGGAATTACATTGGTAAATAAAGATGTTCATTATCCTAAACAGCGACTATATTCAGATATACTATTTATCATTGATAGTAATATATCGATAGACTCTCTACTACAAATACAAGATTCAATGTTTCATTACGGAACTGTACATAGATTTGGTACTGCTTTAGAGTCAAATAATATTAGTTTTAATCTTATGTACGATGATTACTATCATCTACTTGGACACCCGTTGTATACTGTAGCAAGTATACAAGAAGAACCAGATTTAGATAAATACGAAGATGGTGTTAAGGTTACTGATGTTTCACAGTGGAATTAAATTGCTTAAGATCATGATATACCATCTCCTTGACAAGATCCGTAAATTTAACTTCATGTGACCACCCAAGGCCATTTTTAGCCTTTGTACAGTCACCCAGTAACGTATCAACTTCTGTTGGTCTGTAATACTGGGGGCTAATTTCTACAAGTACTGTGTTAGTATTCGCATCATAACCCTTCTCATTTTCACCAGACCCCTCCCAGCGCACAGTTTTATTTACTACTGAAAACGCCTTCTCAATGAATTCACGTACGCTATGCTGTTCTCCCGTTGATAAAATATAGTCATCTGGTTTCTCCTGTTGGAGCATTAACCACATGCCTTTCACGTAATCACGAGCATGCCCCCAATCACGCAGCGCATCAATGTTACCCATCACAAGCGTTTTCTGCTTACCGTTTAAGATACTAGCTATGGCAAGTGTAATCTTGCGGGTCACAAAGTTTTGCCCCCTTCGCGGGCTTTCGTGATTAAAGAGGATGCCTGAGCAGGCAAACATTCCGTATGCCTCGCGGTAATTTATCACCAAGTGGTGCGCATAAAGTTTGGCAACACCATAGGGGGAACGTGGATAAAATGGCGTCGTTTCCTTCTGCGGTACTTCTTGTACTAATCCAAACATTTCTGATGTGGAGGCTTGGTAGAATCTGGTATATTCTGCCATATCCAAACTTCTTATTGCCTCTAAGATGCGAAGGGGGCCAAGAGCTGCTGTCTCGGCAGTGTATTCAGGTAGGGAGAATGAAACCTGTACATGGGATTGCGCAGCCAGATTATAAATCTCTAGACAGCCAGATGAGCCCTCACGTTTAGAAAAATGCTTTTCCTTAATCTTGGATAGTATGTGTGTTATACTAATTGCGTCGTCCATATCTCCATATAACAACGTGATTTTATCTAGAATATGATCAATACGTGTAGTTACAATATAGGAATGACGGCGTTTCATGCCATACACAGTGTAGCCCTTATCTAGTAGCAATTCTGCCAGATAAGAACCGTCTTGACCGGTTATGCCTGTTATAAAAGCAACATGTTGAGACATTATGTCAATATAAATATAGTATTACTATTAGTTTAGACCCCTAATTCGCGGCAGTCCAAATCTTCTCAAGGCCGTCGATAAATACATTATATTCATTATTTCTAAGTACAATGTGCTTTTTATGAAGACCATATGCGTAAGTAAGAGGCGCAGATAACTCTCCAATGTAAAGTTTGCACGCCTTTATTGCTGCAATGTAATCTTCTAGCGACGACGCCAAATATACATTCATATTAATATTTGTCTTAGTATTGAATCGCGTATATTCATCAATATTTTGTGTTATGAATTTCATATTATCTAGGCCATATTTATTAATTAGTTCTGTAAAGTCAAAGTTATCATCTAACCTTGTTAATGTAGAGTTAAATAATATTACCTCACTAAATTCAGGTTTTAATTGAGAAACATGTAACCAAGGATGGGTACCCCATTCCACTGAATACTGTGATTTGAATATCTCATACCAATTTGCCTTGAATAAGAGTGAGTTATAACGCCACTCAGATAAATTAATATCACATTTTTCTCCATTATATATGTTATACTTAAATATATATGGTTGTGCCATAATCAAATCATATGTATCTTTATAAGTTTGTTCAAGACCTGATAAAAACGTATCATCAGAATTAGTTAAATCACGTATATATAATATGCCCTTTTTACCGGTTGTTAAGTAATTTTCATTGATGACTGATAATTGATGTATAAAATCACCAAGTTTCCCACCTGATACATATGTAATAAAGTCATATTCCTCCGCAGGATACCTCTCAGTAAAATGGTTCTTACCCGATGACCAAAGGTTAGCCCTCTTTACAGGCTTACTAGGAGATCCACTCAGCAGCCACCACTCCGCGCTCATCTTATTTACTAAACTCTCCAAGGACAGACTCTTCAAATGCGCAGATGTCGCCCACCAGAAGTTACCAGAAAAGTGAGCATAAGGTTGCTCACTGAAATTACACCCTGCCACCTCATGAGTATCCAGAAGTTTCAGACAATTATCAGACTTCTTACAGAGAAAATGGAGCATATAGTTTATCCAATCAAGCCCATTCACGTACCTGGGATCCTCCTTCGCATACGAGATACCCTTGGTGTGAACGTACAGGACTTTCGCATTGGGATTCGCCTTGCTGTATTCAGATATCAGTTTCAACGTTGGCAGTTCAAATAGACCAGGATCACAAGAGGCTTCTATCACCTTAATACGGAGATCCATATACGCATACTTAGGTAGGTCAAGGGGTAACCCGATATTATTGATGGTAATTGACTCCAACTCTTTGATGGCACATATAGATTCTAGAAGTAAATCCAGTTTCTCAGTACCTGCCTCGGCTAGATGACATGAATGAATGAAGCAGACAGTCTTAGGCTTGAGAGCCTGCTCCAGTAAAGGAAAGAAGGACTGTTCATCCAAGATTCGCTGCTTGGCAGCCTTGATATAGGGCAGACGCTCCTCCCACAGATTCATCTTGATGGCTGCGTTCATAGTATTGTAGGCAGCCTCAAAGTCATTCATATCTAGCACGACATATGCCCTGGGATCCACGTGCTCAGTCACATTGGGGCAGCCCCAGTAGAAGCAGAGGGCCTCGCACAGAATTGGCTCCCAGAGTTTCTCAGTGACAAAATTAGTCTCTGCGTTATTCTCGCACATGAAGTAGTACTTATAGGGGATTAGTCCCTTCTCCTTGTCTACCGATGGCTGCGCCTTGCCTTTGTAGGACACAAACCCATGCTGATTATCCTCATTATATATATGTAACTTCACTGAGTCATTCTTATCCGATGACCTGGATTCAATATACTTGAGGAAATCAATACGCTTCTTGTGACCAGGGTCAAAATACTTGGAACTACAGATACTTGACACTACATTAGCCAACTCCGCAGACTTTTCAATAGCCTTGGTCTTAAAATCCGTATAAGTCCAACTGACTTGCCAGAAGCCTGTGTTCAGGAAGTTATCATGTGATCTGACTTGTAGGAATTTTGCAGGATCGGGTTTGGCCCACTCCCCCCAGGTCTTCACCCCCCACCCCTGCGATGAGTCGCCGCACCATGGCTCCATGTGAAAAATGATAGTCTTCTCAGGCTTGAACGTATTTTGTTCAATATCTTCTGCCCGCGGCTTATTGATGATCACGTAATAGTCAATATTGTCATCTGACCACGTAATTTCAATATCATTCCATTTGTAGGAACCCTTTGACATCTTCAACCATTCCCTACACAGGTCCTCTGAAGAGCACCAATTACAGAGCATCTTTACTCTTATAGATGGCTTGTAGCCTCGTTTGACATAGATTCCCGCAGGAGAATAAATCCAAGGAGTCTTAATCAATGGAAATCTCACGGCAGATTTAAGATAGCCGAGAGAATTGAAGGCTACACAACCTAGAGTAGCATCTGCCGTCATTTTCATTGAATCAATACTCGTGACATCTATACGGAAAAGATCTGCGCCTCCGCTATCAAAGCCTTCATAAAAGTCCCATTCACAGTTTTCAATTACATGTAAGTTGACACGATTCTCAAATGGAACCCCCCATGATGGGATACAGTTATTATTGTAAGATTCAGGAATACTTGAATTCCAGTACTTGGGATAATACGCCTTGTAATCATCGGGTCTCGTAGAAGCCTTGTGAGCTAAGAATGCACCCCACCAAGAGAAGGTGGAATTTGGGACTATGGCACCCCCCCAACACTGGCTCATGAGGTTCAGTGATACAATCTCATCAGTTTCCTCACACACTTTCATGCCAGGCACGTTCAACATGGACTGTGCGAGCTCGGGCTCATCGGAGAACAAAAGTATGTTGGAACCCTCAGGGATCTTATCAACAAGGTGCGTATAATAACTGTCAATATTTACATGATTGTAGTTATCTGCCTTCTTATAATCACCCAGGCGCACATGTATAAACCATGTACGTAGCCTTTTATCCTCCGTTTCAACACCATATTTTTCATAAGTGCCCTCTGGAACTGTGCCGAGTTCCATATTTAGTGACTCAGGAATGTATTCGGGTGATTGGAACCACCCATTAACTACAATATTCTTATTGCGATTAGTGATATATTTATTAATATCCTTATACGTGAAAGTATTTAATTGATCATATGTTATTGATTGGCAATTACTATCCTTATCGAACTCGTCAATCTCAATTTGAGGAAATAATTTGAATATATTCTTATGTGACGAATGTACATTATTAAAGATATTAATGATGCGATAATTAAATACAGGTTTGAGACCCGTAAGTTCTGCGAATTTGATTAAGGCTGCCGTCTGAAATATGCGATTTCCTAGCCCACCTGATATATGTATTGCTATCTTATGTATATTCTCTTGGGCGTATTCTTTCTTAACATAGATACCTGAACCAGGAGTATTAATATAAGGTGTTGGAAAGAATGGGTATTTAACTGCAGATTTCAGGAAACCCAGTGTATTGAAGGCGATACAGGCATTACTACAGGATGCCTCAGCCATTATCTCGGGTACAGAATTACGACCCACGCCTCTGATATCACCGTCACCTGAATCCACGCCCTCATAGAATACCCAATCATCCTCATTCACTTTAATTACAGAGTTTATATCAAATGAAGTATAATCCTTCTGAATATCAGTATCTACATGAGATGAACAGGATGTAACCCATTCTGACATTACAATGTGTGGTTGGCAGTTATATGATACAAAATCGGGGATAATCTTAATCAGATAGTCAATACCGTGCCTTATACCATTTTGGGAGATATAGTCCAAGAGTTTCTTTGCACCCTTTTTAGTTATAATGTAGCCGTAGAATCCACCGATATAGACATCCTTCTTCAGTGGAATCTTATCTTCTATAGGGTTTTCAGGAACAGCGGTTATAGTACTCTTATTTTCTTCGCGTACATGGTAACCTAGAAATATCATATCGGTATCAGCCTTTCCATTACCAGCATCAGCTGCCCCTTTTGCCGAATCCCATTTAGCCTTGAATCCATCAACGAGTGTGATGTCATCCTCAAAAATCGTATAGTACTCGTTCGTTGCATCCGCCATCAACTGCTTCCAGAGAGTATAGTGACTGAGCGCACAGCCAATGACACCGCGACGACTACCAAAGTCATTCCCCATGAATAACTTACCGATGTCATCAGTAAGCACCAACTCCTTGCCGTCAATGGCTTCAAAAAACTCATAGTCGCCGTCCTTTACACCCGCGGCATCCATGGCGACTTCTACTGCCTCCTTTCTATCGGTTCTTCGTAGCAAATTGAGAACATAGGTCGACTGTGCTTTTGCACTCCCTTCATTTGCTCCGAATTGCCCCATCTGATTCAGCGTATAGGCATTGGTACCAGTCTTATCACTCGTGAGCTTTCCGATATGGATACTACAGATTGTATTGAAAAAGGCGCTCTTATAGCCCTTGGCAAAGTATCGGTCGGCGTAGTCGCGCTCAAAGAACGTGTTTTCCGAATCGTAGTTACCGAGTTCTAAGATAGTCTTCGTGCGAATCATAGATGGTCTGAAACTATAATGGGGCCAATACCCGCAATTCCTTCCAGGGATAGAATCTGACTTCAGATGTACCAGAAACCCCTTTTCTAAAGGTTCCCCTCCATTAGTATCCCAGCAATCATACGTCTCACCATAATGCCTGTTATAGAGAATCTGATGAATATCTCGTGACTCATATTTCTCAAGAAAATCAATAGATTTCTGTATGTAGGCGTCCTTCTTAAAGAAGACCCAGTCGTCCTCCATATGAATCCAATAGGTGGGTTGGACTTCCTTGAGCTTCTCGTATATTATATTCATACTGGCACGATGACCCTTCTCGCCTTTCCGCTTCATATAATAATCAAAGAATGGGAATGCGGTCTTCATCTTCGTTCTGTCACGCTGGGTAGAATTGTCGTCTACGCAGAAGAAATACTCGACCTTGGATAAGTCGGTCCATGTATTCAATAAAGAACTCACTGTCTGTTCAAAAAGGTCAAACCGCTTACAGGTTGTAATAGTTAACATAACACGGACAGGTTTAGATTCCTCATTGAAAGGTGGTATAGTAATGGCAGACCTACTAGATAGTACTGGCTTATAAGAGTCTATGAGACGACCTATAACATGGAGTTGGACTGCTTCATACACTACACCCTGAGACCTGCTCATGTCAATATACTTCATTAATGCCTCTAGGAAATCCAGCGTCTTAGGAAGGAATGGAATAGCGAATTGTATATTGAACATCAAGTTACGCATAAACCACTCTGAAGCAATAAATCCTAGTTTTACTATGATTTCGAACATCTTTGCCATCGTATCATTATGACCTGTGCGTTGGGCCACTATAATCATATAATATGGAAGGTAGAAGTTATACTCATCCATTTTGGCGAATAGCTTTTCACCGAGAAAATTTGGATTATATTTATTCTCATAGAAGTCATTTATTAGAGTGTAATACGCGTAGGCAACTTCAACAGGACCAGAAATACAGTAATATTTTACTAGACGATAGACACATTCAATGCGCTCAGAATCAAACTTATAGGATTCTACCAGAAATCTTAGACCCTCCTCAGGCCTTTTTAGGTGTTCATACTGTTCATAAATCTCAAAACATGATACGTATTTTTCCTGAGGCCAGGTTTCTAAAGTGGTAACCATCTTATAAAATTTTATTGATTCCTCCTTCATATTACAGGCATTGTAACTCTGGGCACAGTAGAAGACATTACGATTATATAGAGGGTCCTTTTCGGCATCTGGTTTCTCAACTTCCTTCCTCAGGACAAGTGCATCCTTGATATACTTTTCTGGGTCCTTGCTACGATCTCCCTTGCGCCCTGAGATGAAATAGTAATTACCTATAACATCACACGTGGGACCAGCTGACTCAAGGCAGTCTACGTATTCATGAAGGACACCCTTGTAGCACCAACGCTTCCTGTTATTGAAGAGTTGGCATCTAGAGTAACGAAAGTTCTCACCACTGCCGAAAATGAATTTGTAGGAGTCGTATGTAAGATCATCTGGCATCTTGAAGTCGCCTGCAATCTCATCGTCGGCATCCCAGACAAAGACATAGTCGGTTTTATTATAGGCGGCATTGAATGCGACTGTACGATTGAATCCAAAGTTCTTCCAGGGAGTATTATCCAGAATACCTGGAATATTCTTTTCTTCAAAATAGTCTTGTATAAGTTTCTGGGTTCCATCGGTAGAACCGTTATCGTTGATTGCCCAGTAGTCAAACTTTATGAATTTTTCCAGATGTTTTAAAGTGTCAACAATGAGGTGGCCCTCATTTTTGACAATCATTGCCAGACAAATGGTCTTTTTGGGGGGCATTTATATTATATCTAATACATTTCTATTTAGATGCTTCACGCCTATCGTGATGAATAAATATTCGTATGGGGGGTCCCTATTGTATCAACGGAATCGTCGATGAGATTATTGGGGAGCATACGCGTAGCTCTGCGAACCCACTCGGGGATTACATCCAAGTAGGCTGGCTCCACCATGAACTTATTGTCTGTCACGTGGCTGACTGCGATGAAGGTCCATTCCCCATTGAAACTGGGAATCATCGTCGTATAAATATAGTATTTGTATCCAGGATTCTTCTCACAAAGATCTTCCACTATATTTTTTAGAGTGTAGATGGAATCCGTATTCCAAGGCATATATATGCCCGCATTAAAAACGAAGCCACCCTTTGTTTTACTTACGGAATTCATAGTCATCTCGAGAAGTTCCTGCCATTTCTCTCGGTTCAGATTGGGGTCCGTCAAATCAATAATCACGGCGTCATAGGATTGAGATTTTGACATATAGGACCAGGCATCTTCATATATACACCTTAGCCTATAGTCATTGAAAGAGCCTCTTGACCAGGGATAGCCCATATCAGTCTTCATTAGTTCAATAAATTCCTGGTCGTAATCTACCATAACGACGGATTCAACCTCCACCCATCGGAGGACCTCTCTTGCAGTGGCACCTTCTCCGCCGCCGAGAATGAGTACAGACTTCTTGTTGGGTAGGCTATCCATAAGTGGGTGTACAAGGCAGTTATGATAGATGATTTCATCACGGGTTGTACTCTGTAGAGTTCCGTCTAGGAAAAGCATTTTACCCCAGACCCTAGACTCCAAAATATCAATATTTTGCTTTGACGTATGTAAATGTCTTGACCCACTCGTATAATACGGATATGTGCGCTCTATTCCGAGGTCCCTATCAATCTCATGAAAATCGGATGTACTTTTGATGCGTTTTAACGTTGGGCCGTCCATCAATATTATAGTATAATAATAGCCAGGTTTTAGACCATATGCTACAGCTCGTACATCTAGGGTATTGCTGTAATACATTTGAAATAGTGAGAAGACAATTAGGAATACAAGGGCCTACTGGACTCTTTGAATACTTTACAACGGAGAATCTTAGTATTATCACAGATGTGATATCCGCAATCAAATCTGGTATAGATTCTAGTATAGTGAATGGAGATAATGAACGAGTGACGGTATTGAATAATAATATGCGCTCTCATCATTACTCGGTTGATGATTTTAAGGAACGATTCAAACGACCTGCTGCCAGATTTCTAGATTTAGTTAAATCGGATGAGGATTGTATTTTCTTTAGAATTGAGATTTTTAGATCTGAATGTTCTAAGGCGACGAAGGAGGAAGTAGAAAGATTCTATCAAGTAATACGTTCTATAAATCCAACTCGTCGCATACGCTTCCTTTTAGTGGGCGTACAGGATCAAGGGGTGCCCATTATAGTCGATGAACCTTATACAGAATTCCAATTTCATCATAGATTTTTTAAGGCATCCGAGTGTAACGGTGATTCGTATATGAGAGATAATCCTAAGTTATGTGCTGACTTTCGCAGTTATTTAGACGAGATTTCACCATTAGACACGAATACGGTCTAAACGCTTTTCGCATACCACGAACCACCTGTAAAATTGACCCAATTTTCCGGCTTAGAAAAGAACACACATAAACTCAGAGATGGCTGCCAACGGTAATTCTGAAATTGAGCCCATTCTTGGGATCCAATTCAGCATTTTCAGCCCCGATGAGATTGAGCGTCGCTCTGTCGTAGAAATTACATCCAATGCCACGTATGAGGGCAATGAGCCCAAGATTGGTGGTCTCTTTGATCCAAGAATGGGGGTCTTGGAGAACGGAAAGCAATGCCGCTCTTGCGGTCAAACGAATAACAACTGCCCGGGCCATTTTGGTCACTATAAACTCGCACGCCCCGTCTACTATATACAATTCCTACCCATGATTCTGAATGTCCTTCACTGTGTCTGTGTGAGTTGCTCTAGACTCCTTGTTGATAAGGAAATGCGTGTGAGTATAAAGAACAAGAGAGGGGAAGGAAAGTGGAAGGAATTGTTGGAAGTCTCCAAGAATATAACAAGATGTGGTCAGGAGACGGAGGACGGATGCGGTGCCAGGCAACCTAACAGGTACAAGAGGGAGGGTATTGCCCGCATTATTGCGGAGTGGGACATGGTGGAGGCGAAGGGTGTCATGCGCCATGAGGCGATGAAGCAGCCTCTGGAGGTGGAGTACGTCCAGCGTATGTTTCGTCGTATTACCGACGAGGATGTAGCATTCATGGGGTTCAATCCTCGCTGGTGTCGGCCTGACTGGATGGTTTGCTCATTCCTCGCCATCCCTCCTCCCCAAGTACGTCCCTCAGTGGTCCAGGAGAACAATCAGAGATCAGAGGACGACTTGACACACAAACTCTTTGAGATCATCAAGACAAACAAGATGCTGGGATCCAAGATGGACGCGGAGGGGACGAAGGCGAACAAGGGTTACATTGACGAACTTCTTAATGTTCTTCAATACCATATTGCAACACTTGTGGATAATCAGATCCCCGGCGTGGCACCTTCTGCCCAGCGCGGGGGGCGACCCCTGAAGTCCATTCAGCAGCGCCTGGGCTCCAAAGAGGGTCGTATCCGCTACAACTTACAGGGGAAACGTGTGGAATTCAGTGCTCGTTCTGTTATCACACCGGACCCCAATATCTCCATCGCGGAGCTTGGTGTCCCCACGCGAATTGCCATGAACTTGACTGTTCCTGAGCGCGTCACCGACTACAACCGCGACAAGCTGTATAAGTTGGTTCAAAACGGTGCCGCGACCTACCCTGGTGCCAAGACGCTCGTACGGAAGGACGGGCGCATGATTTCCCTGGCTCACGTGAAGACAAGCGAAATCGTCTTATATAATGGCGACCTAGTGAATCGCCATCTGATGGACGGTGATATGGTTCTCTTTAATAGGCAGCCCACGCTCCACAGGATGTCTATGATGGGTCACAGGGTACGTGTTCTCCCCTATAATACCTTCCGCCTGAATGTGTCTGTTACGTCACCCTACAATGCAGATTTTGACGGCGATGAGATGAATGCCCACATTCCCCAGAGCTCAGAGGCCATTCAGGAGTTACAGGATATCGCGGCGGTGCCTTACCAGATGATATCACCCAGGCACCAGAAGCCTGTGATTAAGGTTGTTCAGGATGCCTTGTTAGGGTCTCACCGCATTACAAAGCAGGGCGAGAAGTTCAATCGCCGTGAGTACATGAACCTGATGATGTGGAACAAGCGGTTTGACGGGCAACTTCCTGAGCCTGAAATAGTTCAAGGGACGACGAAGTGGTCTGGACAGCAAGTCTTGAGCATGTTATTTCCAGCCATTAACACGGATTTGAAGAACAAATTCTATGATGACAGTCCTATACCCGAGAATATGGTAAAGATTCGCGATGGCATGATTCAGCCCGGGGGTATCGTGGATGATGATGTTCTAAATAAGACGGGTGTGGGTGTGGTTCATACCACATATAATGACTTTGGCCCCTTCGCCGCCGTGAATCTCCTGGATTCCGTACAGAGCACGATTGAGGCGTATCTGATCATGTGTGGATTCAGTGTGGGTCTCTCTGATCTTGTGGCAGATGACAAGACTCTGACAACGATGAACGAGATTGTTCAGAAGCGCAAGAAGGAGATTGATGAGATTGTGCTACAGGTCCATATGGACTTGTTTGACAATAGTACGGGCAAGAGTAATCAGGATGAGTTTGAGAGCCAGGTGTTTGGGAAACTCAACAAGGCCATTGAGGAACTGGGTAAGTTGGGGTTGGATGCCTTGGCTCAGGAGAACCGTATGATTAGCATGTTGAAGGCCGGGTCCAAGGGCAGCACCATCAACGTTTCGCAGATGGTGGCCTGTGTGGGTCAGCAGAACATTGAGGGCAGGCGTATTCCTTATGGATTCACGGATAGGACGTTGCCTCACTACAAGAAGTTTGATGACGGTGCGGAGGCACGTGGATTCGTAGAGAATAGTTTCGTGAAGGGGTTGACTCCCCAGGAGTTCTTCTTCCACGCAATGTCAGGTCGTGAGGGTCTGATTGACACGGCTGTGAAAACGGCTGAGACTGGATATATTCAGAGGCAGATGGTGAAGGCCATGGAGGACTTGGTGACCCAGCACGATGGGACTGTACGCGATGCGCGTGGCTGTATTGTCCAGTTTCACTATGGGGAGGATGGCCTGAGTTCTACGAAGGTGGAGACACAGGGCCTACCATTGCACACAATGGGTGAGGACGAGATTCGCAAACTCATTGGCCTCCAGGGAATTAATTGGGACGAGGTCTTATCTGTGCCTAGAACGGAGAACGTGGAGCTTGTCAATGAATTCGTGGATATGGCCATTCACGATCGCACGATGTTAGTCGATGGTGTCTTCCGTAATGGGAGGGCGAAAGGCTTGATGGGGCCTATGAACCTGGATAGGATGATTATGAACTTGAAGGTGAAGTTCAACTTAGACAACAAGGCTAAGACCGATTTGACACCTGAATATGCGTTTCAGCGACTCAAGGACTTACATCAGCGTACACTGCCCTTTCACAAGATGTGGGGGTCCATGCTCCGATTCCACCTGGGTCCTCACAACTCAGTAGTGAAACACCGTATGACACAGGTGGCATTTAATACGCTCGTGGAGCAGATTCTAGTGAAGTGTTGGGCAGCTTGGGCTCAACCTGGAGAACAGGTGGGCATTATCGCAGCCCAGTCAATTGGTGAGCCTGCCACACAGATGACCCTGAACACATTTCACTTGGCTGGTGTGGCGGCTAAGTCGGGTATGACTCGAGGTGTGCCCAGGTTGAAGGAGGTGTTCAAGGTGACCAAGTCACCCAAGGCAACGTCCCTGAGTATCTTCTTGAAGCCCGAGTTCCGTGACAGCAAGGAGAAGGCGCGTGAGGTGGCACAGGACTTGGAACTGACGATGTTGCGTGATATTGTGGTCAGTCTGGGACTCTATTATGATCCGAAGGAGGATAGTACCGTGGTGGATTCTGATAGAGACTTGTTGGATTTCTATAAACTCTTTGAGCAGAGACAATTAGCCGAAGATGCGCCATTTAGTAAGTGGATGCTCCGCCTGGAGTTCAACCGCGACGCGATGTTCAATCGCAATATCACTATGGACGACGTGGCTTTTATCTTGAATATGAAGTTCAATAATACTATTAATATGGTCTATACAGACTTCAATTCAGAGAAGTTGGTCATGCGCATCCGCTTGGGCAAGGGGGGTGATACTAACACGGATGATTACGTGAATTTTAAGAAGTTCCAGACGCAACTCTTGAGCACAGTGGCAGTGCGTGGTGTTCCTGGTATCAAGGCCGCGTCCTTCAGTAAGTCTGAAACCCGTGTGGAGATCGTGGACGGGAAGCCGCAGAAGGTGGCCGAATATACCATTGATACGGATGGTAGCAACTTCATTGAGGTGATGAATCATCCTGCAGTGGATGCGACGCGCCTCTACAGCACAAATGTCCACGATGTGATTGATATATTGGGTATTGAGGCGGCGAGGGCAGTCTTGCTGACAGAGATTGACTCGCTGTTTGCGGATGCAGGTGTGAATTACAGGCATCTTGGTATTCTGATTGATACAATGACACGTAATGGTCGCCTGATGTCAGTGGACCGCTACGGTATCAATAAGAATAACATTGGCCCTCTGGCGAAGGCGTCCTTTGAGGAGACGGAGAAGATTCTGCTGCGCGCGGCTCTCTTCGGTGAAATGGACCCTGTAACTGGCGTGTCGGCCAAGGTGATGACAGGGCAGCCTATTAGGGGTGGTACTACCTTCTCGCAGCTCTTACTGGATGAGGCTGCGCTGATGCGGCTCCAGAAGGGTCTTCCACCCGTGGCGGATGTCCAGGAGGAGGACGTGGATGAGTTGGATGACGAGGACATCGCAGAGGAACTTGCGGTGGCCAAGGACGACAAGTGTAATACAGTGAGGCTGCGCATGAATGCGATTATGCCTGAAGCGGATGTGGAGTTAGAGGAGCCCGATGTGGAGATGAACGTGATTGAGTAGGCTTAAATGGTATAATAAGACTATAATTCAATGACATCTTGGGCAAGGAATACAATTGTAAAACCTACCGTACAAACATCTGAATTAGAGTCATATTTTTCTAAGAATGATAAAGAGATGTTTTACCAGTATTTATCTAAAGCAACTAACTATTTTGAATATGGTTCAGGAGGTTCAACCTATCAAGCTTCAAAGAGTAGTAATTTAATAAAGATATACTCGGTTGAAAGTGATTTAGAATGGTATACGAAACTTAAGAATAAGATAAATAATACTAATGTCAATTTAATATATTGTGAAATGGATACACAGCCAAAAACATATGGGCACCCTGGTCCAAATAGTAAGCTAGAAGATTGGGTAAGATATAGTAGTCAGATATGCTATCTAGATCCTAGTGATTTAAATGCAATAGATTTCATTTTGATTGACGGGCGATTTAGGGTTGCATGTTGTTTAAATTGCTTTGATATAATAAATTCAGATTGCCTTATTGCGTTTGACGACTTTTTGGATAGGAGTAAATACCACGTGGTATTAGAGTTCTATGATATTATTGATAATACCGTAGATAATAGAATGGTCATCTTAAAAAAGAAAATTAATATCACTGTACCAAGAGGTCTTATTGAAAAATATCAAACGGACAGTGGTTAAGTAAAGCAGTTACTATGTTTTGATGCTTTTTTTCTAAAAAGTGCCTATTAAGTTTTGAGCACTTTTACAAAAAGTGCAAAAGTACCTTAAAGCCTAACCACGTCATTTATGTATGTCATGGTTAAGCGATTCCCCGCCCTGGTACAATGTCAAATGGATGCAATGGGGGAATCCTCACACGGTTCTCTGGCTGGAGGGCCCTGATATTCAAACAACCACATTGGAGGCTGTGGCCCTGGAATCCAAGGCGAATATCACACCCCTTCATCAACACAAGCAGACGATTGAAGTCCTTGACGCCTCTGGTCATTGGGAGTTCCTGAAACGCTCATCTAACCCATATGAACTCGTTTTTTCCCAGTCACAGGATACCCGAATACCCATGTCGGTGTGTAGTCTCAAACCACTAAGTCGTTCCTTTTTCAAGATGACTGAACTCCTTAGCATCCTTGATTTTTACCGACGACACCCAACGACAGATGCGAGACCAGCCTTACAGTCTGCGCATGTATGCGAGGGACCAGGTGGATTTATAGAGTCACTCTTGTATCATGGGAATAAACATAACACTACAATTGAGCATGCCTGGGCTATGACTTTAAAGCCGACGAAATCCAATATCCCTGGATGGAAACGAGCTTTTCACTTCTTGCGTAAGTCACCGATGGTCCATATAACTTATGGGGCCGATGAAACAGGTGATATAATGGTGGCAGCAAATCAAGAGCACTTTCTACATAGTACCAGAGGGAAGTGTAGCATATTCACGGCGGATGGGGGGTTTGATTTCAGCGAACACTATGGAACACAGGAGGCAGAAGTATTTCCACTTCTCATTTCTTCGTCATTGATTGGACTACAGACTATGAATATGGGTGGCGATTTCATATTGAAAATATTTGATACAGATCTCAAATGTACCACCGACCTCATAGCCATATTAGCCTACTGTTTTGATAGTTGGACGCTCTACAAGCCTGCATTGAGTAGGCCATGTAACGCGGAAAAGTACTTCCTGGGCCGAGGGTGTCGTGTGGTACCACCCTGGATTCTGAGGACACTTTCTCAGTTAAGAGATACTAAAGATTTGGGAGCAATAAAATCGATCTTTAATTTTCTACCGGGGCATATTCAGTCTGATATTGATATGATTAAGAAGGTACATCTAGACCAGCAAATTGCTGCTCTAGAACATGCCATTTCAAACAGGGAGGAATGGAACACGAACCCGGATAAGATATGGAGGGCTGTTGGAGAAAAGTCAGTTCATTGGTGTAAGCAATTCCAGATGCCTTTGATACCCTTTTCTGGATTCAGATCTGCCTCTTAGTGGTTAGGTGCTCGTCTATTGTTGAGAAGTAGTAGGTGTAGTAGGTGTAGTAGGTGTAGGTGGCAAATTAGGTGTGACATACGCATCCATGAGATGCTGTCCCACTTTGATGGATGCCTGGTGCTGGGTAGTCTTCCCAGAGCCCATCTTATCCAGCATCTGAATCATGAGATTATAAGAGCGCTCATCGTAGCCACCAGGCCTCAATATCATCTCAAAGAGACCAGGGTAGTCTTCGGCAAATTCAGGAAATACTTCTTTTATGGAGTTTTTCGTGTATCCATTGGCTGCCATGGCCTTGACTTGATGTACGGTCTTCCGTACAAATGCGCTGCGCTCAGTAGCATTAAAGTCGGTGGCCTTAGATTCAGCCTCCGCGGTAAGAGTGCTAATGGAAACACGGTCAATGCCACCAGGAGGTCTATTCATCTCTTTTTCTTTTATATACAAACTCTTAAACCCTTACGCAGTACAGATTTCGGTACTTCACGGTATAAAATTCCATAGACACTCTAGATGGGTTTTCCTCCTTCACCGCCCTATAATCCCACAATAAGCAGTGTCCCAGTTCTAGATTCGTCTTCCGGAGATCCTATGTCTAGAAAAGACCCCAAAAGTATTTCTTCGGTTGGTGCGAATATTCAGGCCATGCAGGATCAAGCAAAGGCGGATCGCCTCTACGATGCACCAGTCAAGGAAGGTTTCGCAGATATTCTTGCGACACCCTGGATTACTAGTTCACAGGCTTGTCGTCGTGTTCAGGGTTTTACAGATATGAGACCCGATTTAAATTCTTTAGAATCTATTGCAGCTGTTGTATTTGCCGCAGGCGCGCTTCTTGTGTTAGCTTCATTTCTTTGATAGATTAGCGGCAATGGAAGAAGAGCCATATATGAAAGAATTGAATGATTGGATTGATAAGAAAAAGAAGGAGGCTGATGAAAAGTATATACGAAGTCCAAAAAATACGGAGTACGTGCTTGGTAAATATGAAGACGCCTTAATTGACTTATATAATACGACATCCGCAGCGATAACCCGATATCTTAGAACAGAACCGACTGCCAGAGATTCATCTGAGTTGACAGACCTAGGTTGGACATCTGAGCTGATAGAAGCAATGACCGATACATTCAACCGGACAGCAATACTTGATGAACTCAATACTAGACTACTAACCTTTCCACACGAGCATAATAGGCGATTAGCAAAAGAACAGAAAGAAGAATTATCTATATGAATTAGTATGACTGCCTCACTCCCATTTGACGAAAAAAAGGGCTGCCCCTCTGGATATCATAAGCGTGCTTCCTATACTTCCAAACTCGGTCACCGAGTACACCCTCGCTGCGTAAAAGCGCAGACAGTCTATGCCGAATCCCGAAAGAACTACACTCATCGGATCTTGGCTAAACAGCAAAGTAGGCTGAAATCTATGGGAAAGCCTTTGACATCTAGAAGACATTGTCCTGACGGTCAGCTCTTGCGAAAGGGCTACGTCCGCCGATTTGAGAAGAATGTACTGAATAAGGGATATACTGTGAAAAGGAAGTCGGGAAAACACTACCGCATTTATCCTGAACGAGCCACCGTGTACGTAAAGCCAGTATGTGTGAAAGACCGTGGGCTAGCAGGCCATGGCCCAGGTCCCGGCCAGAGTTTTGGCCCTCTAAGGAAGGGTGAATTGAAGAAACATGGCTATGTGTATGATAATCAACAATCTGAGAGGCATACGGCATTGAGGAAGGCTGTGGAAGAATTCGGAGCATTAGGTGTTTTCCGTAAGTTGGACGCAGTAGCCAAATTGTCCAAGCGAACTGCCCCTGAAGCGTCAAAGATATTCAAGGCTGATAGGAATTGGATAGAATCCAATTATAAGTTGAGATTGCCCTAATTTTAGTATGACGTGAAAATAAGAATGACAGAGCCCACTCCGCCTACTATTTTACCAAATAGTAAGCCGATAGAGACACCTATAGACTATTCAAAACTTCCAACTACGCCACCCTATCTCTCATTTGTCATATTGTTCATATTGGCAATAGTAATCTTTGCTGCCATTGAACTCGGGTCTCAGATTTCCAGTATGAGGGATAATTGGGCTGAAATTCGGTGCCAACCAAACGTGATGCCTTTCGCCAGTATGTTTGGGCACGATACGGCTGAGAATTTTCAATTCTGCCTACAGCAAATCATCCAGGAAAACACGAAAGGTACTACTGCACCCTTTGCCCAGGGGATGATGGGATTTTCGTCAGTCCTAGGAAATCTTATGAGTTCCGCGAACTCCTTTCGGACAACCTTGGCCAGTTTGGCAGGTGGGATCATCAAAATTATTGGCGAATTCAAGGCACGTATGACGGCTCTAATGGGGCGTGTCAAACTCACGGCATCACGTATGAAGGCCATGATGTATCGCATTTATGGTACTATGTTTGCAGTCATGTATATGGGTATATCCGCACAGACAGGCATATCTAATTTCGGAGACACCTTCATTTTTAAATTTATTGACGCATTCTGTTTTGTAGCCGATACGAAGGTCGTAATGAAGCATGGATTGGAGAGAAGTATAAAGAATATCCGGATTGGCGATATCCTTTACGACGGGTCTATGGTGGAAGCCGTGATACAGTGTCCCAGTAATAAGTCGGGTCTCTATAATTTAGATGGTGTGTATGTGAGTGGAGGGCATCGTGTGTGGTCCTATGAGAAAAATGACTTCATTTCTGTGAAGGACCATCCCGAAGCCAAAGAGACAAGCATTGGTGCCGATATACTATGGACTCTTATAACGAGTAGTCGCGAGATACCCGTGAAGGGTGACAATGAAATAATTCGGTTTGCCGACTGGGAAGAAATGCCTGATACTCTTTCTTCTAAGAAGGAATGGGATGACATCGCAGATTCTATGCTAAATCAACGAGGAATAACGCAACTCAAGCCACGCGTTGTGCCAATAACACCACCCTGTATTGATAAGGATATAATGGTCTATAAATTTCAAGGGGGCCTTACTTCAATACATAAGATACAGATTGGCGACTGGATTGTTGACAACGTGGATCCCACAGCGAATCATAGTACTTGGACTCGTGTTATAGGTCTATGTCGTCGTCGTGTGAATGGTGGTCTAGGAGCCAGGGGAACCCGTATAACGGATGGTCTCTGGGTGAAAGATACAACTGGGCATTGGATACACCCTAGAAACAAAACGGTCTATTCAACGGGTGCGTGGGATGGCTATCAACTCATAACAACCTCTGGCTCATTTATGACGGATATTCATGGAGTACAGACACTTGTCCGTGATTTTACGGAAGTCGGTATTACGAATCTGACGAAAAGTTACAATATGGAAGATGCTGTCCGGTAACACGCTATTTGGACTATGATAGTCTTATGAATAGAATAGATGGAGGCACGTCATGTGTTCGCGATATTATTAGTGATTTTAACAATATTATTCGGAATCATTTTGGGTTCATCTACACGTGAAGAAATTAGATCAAATTGGTCTGAACATAGGTGCGATTTGGCAGTTATGATAGCCGGGTTTATGTTCAAACCCGATGACGATAAACGCGGGGCATTTGAATTCTCATCTGATAATTTCAATTTCTGTATTGGCTCCATTACAAATGATTATCTGAAAACGGTCTTTGCACAAATGTTTGAAGTGATGCAAAAACAAATGGGTGCAGCTTCAATCTTGACAAATATATTAAATAGTCTTCGGAGTGGTCTGAATGATATATACAAGCCATTCTCAAGTATGATGAACCGCTTTTGGAATAAATTTCAACAGATTGGCTCATTAGCCTCTCGTATATTTCAACACCTCTATATGGCTATGAAGAAGGCTGCAGGTGCAGCTATGGCATCCTTATATATGGCTATCTCATTACAGACTTCCTTCCTAAACGGTATAGATCTTGTTATAAAAATTATTATGATTGTTTTATATATTTTACTGGCATTCGCAATCATATTTTTTCTACCTTTGATACCCGTCATGATATTTGTTCTGATGGCCACGGCAGGAATTGAAGAGGCCTTTCCAGGAAGAACGGGTGGCATGGGAAGCATATTCTGTTTCAAGGAAGGCACTGTCATTAAACTCGCCACGTATGACTCACCTATTCAAGATATACAAGTAGGTCAAATCCTTGGAAATGGTTCCATCGTGGAAGCCGTCGTTGAACTACCAGGGGGGGGTGAACCACTGTATAATATATACGGGATACACGTGAGTGGTGGGCATCGTATATGGTCACACTTTGAAAAGCAATTCATATCAGTCCGAGACCACCCCGACGCCATAGAAACTTCCGAAGTAGTCGCCACAGTGTGGACTTTAATAACTACATCTAGAGAAATACCAGTTGTCGGCAGATATGGTGTAGTACGATTTGCTGATTGGGAAGAACTCCCCGATACAGATGAATATGCGACAAAATGGGATTCTATCGTGAGATCCTTTTTGAATCCGAGGAGATCCACTTATACTGCCAAAGTTCCTCTAGTCCCACCTTGTCTAGATATGGGTCTGTTAGTCCGAAAGAATCAAGGGGGGGTAATAGCCTTGGGGCAGATTGAGCGGGGAGATTGGATTCAGGGGAAGGAAGGGTGGACCCGAGTACTGGGTATTTGTGAAAGAGAAGTCTACGGGGGGATTGGTATGAAGGGCGGCCGTATTACGGACGGGGTCTGGATAGAAATGGCTGACGGTACTTGGCAACATCCGAAAGAGGTGGTGGATGCGTGGAAATGGCATGGAAGGCAACTTGTAACTGATTCGGGCTCGTTCTACGTAAAAAATCAGCATGGGGGTAATTGGTTCCTTGTGAGAGACTTTACAGAAGTGGGTCATATGAATCTAGCAGAATCGTATGTCCGGGAAGACGCAGCCCTCGGAAAAAAAGATAGGGTGTGATAAGAAGAGGAAATGAAGCAAGCAATATTTCTTGGTGGCCTTCTGCTACTTGTCGTTGCGGCCCTTTTGTTTTCAAAGAGTCGTCTAGTGAGAGGTGTGACCCGTGAGGGGTTTGCCTCTTACTATCTTGAAAATGCTGGTGGAGCCAAGAATAGTTATGGAAAAATGGGTCCATTTGATGGCGTGGCTTTGACCTGTCCGGATGGAGTCAGCAAGTGGAAGTGCAACACCCCCAATGAGCCCCTGAATGGGCCCGCGTTTGAACCTGGGCCCGATAGTCTTTTCATGTTCAAGAATAATCAATGCAAGCCTGAGTGTTGCCCATCCTCCTATGCCTGCGATGGCGGCTGCGTCTGTACAAGCCCTGACCAGCGCCAGGTCATAGCCTCTCGCGGAGGAAATAGGACTACCCCTGAAGATTCCCTTTAATCAGAATCAGTTATAAATTAGATGCCTGATTCAACGATAACCCTAGTAGGGTTTGGTATATCTGGACAGATTCTGTTGAGTTATATCTTGAGTATAGTGTCACCACATAGAATTACAATTATAGACCCAGATTTTGTGGGGGGGGATTTGGCAAGAGAATACGGGGCAATACAAAGCAATACGACAATTGAAACAAAGGTAAGAAGTATTGAATCCTTGGTATCCACCATAGGTACCATTACAAGTTGGTCCAATACAATATCATCCTTGAAAGGAAAGGGTTCCTCCGACTCTACGGTGAATTTATCCAATTTAGCATCCGATATACGTATTACTGGTATTGAAATGGCCAAGAAAGTCAAGTGTATATACGATATTGTAAGTGCGGCCACATGGGATCCTGAAGAAAATCGGTGGGGTCTCACTCTCGGAAATGGTAGCACACACACCACACAGGTAGTCTGTTTCTGTACTGGAATGCTTCCTAGAAAAGAGGATTACGGAGTGCCTATTATACCCCTATCCGTGGCATTAGATCCTGCTCGCCTAGGACGCATGGTTCTGCCTGGGCAGAGAATTGTAGTGATAGGGTCATCACATTCCGCGACTCTAGCATGTAAATATATACATGCGATACCCGATACCTCCGTGTATTGTATCTATAGGGGGTCAAAGCCATTCAAGTATGCAAGAGACAGTGAATACGGTGGTATTAAACAAGAATCTGCTACGATTGCTGATGGAATTCTGAAGGGAGACTATCCGCGTCTGCGCTTGTGCTCATCTGCACAGTTATCGGATGTATGTAAAATAATGCGTTCTGCCGATTGGATTGTCCAGGCAACAGGCTTCCGAGAGAATTTCCCTGTGGTAATGGCACCAGTTAGAGAAATACTATGGGATTCCAAATCGGGAACTGCCCCCGGCGTACCTCAAGCATATGCGTTCGGTGCATGTGCTCCAGATACTACAGAATTGAATGGGATTGAATACTCCGACATTAGTGTGGCTTCTTTTGTGGATCAGATTTATCTAAGATGGCCGTTATTAAAGACGTGTATTCAAAATCTATTGTAAAAGGACAATTTAGAGATGAACAGTACGGTTCAAAAGATGAATAGTATTATGCCAGTTATTACAACTAAAGCCAGTAATAGTGGTTTGCTAACAAATCTAGTAGCAAATGCCTCAGCAAATTCCACATCAAATGCTAGTTCCGGCCCAAGCGCTCTCACGTGGTTTATTGGATTTCTGATTGTGTTTTTGGCAATATTTTCATACTATTACGAGCCCTTTATGAGGTCCATTCAGAATTGGGTTGATAGTATCAATATGTGGTACACCGGCAAGGGTGCTCCTCCAGATTTTAAAGATCCTCCTCCAGTGGTTATGCCTACAGCACCTCAAGATGAAAATAATGAGCGTGCCACGGGTTTAGAGCGTGTCGTGGAGCGTGTGTTGCCTCCGGCAAAGGAGGTATTCAATGTAAGTAAAAACGTATATTCCTACTACGACGCAGCCCCCTTGTGTAAGGCATTGGGTGCCGAGTTGGCCACATATGACGAAGTGAAGCAGGCCTGGCAGAAGGGTGCTGATTGGTGTAATTATGGATGGGTGAAGGGGCAAATGGCTGTGTATCCCACTCAGGAATCCACCTACGAAGAACTCCAGCAGGGTCCCGAAGAGCAGAGGGGGGCGTGTGGGAGACCCGGATTGAATGGCGGCTATTTTGATAATCCCGAAATGAAATTTGGCGTTACTTGCTCTGGAAGAAGGCCACCTCAATCAAGCCATGACGCATCATCGGCAGCGGCAGGTTCCATGCGTCCACTAAGCCCCTCAGGACTTGAGTTTGAGAAAAAAGTAATGCATTTCAAGACTGAATCTGATACAATGGGGATTCTCCCGTTCAATAAGGATAAATGGGGCTCATAATTCTTCATGAGTTTCAGCAAAGGCGTTACGATCATTATATTGTTCATCTTCATCGGGCTGAAGCATATCACGAGTGAATTTGCCGGGCTTACCTAGTTCCACATTGACCCAGGTATAGATGAAATCCTCAATCTTATAATCAAGACGCGTTCCAACAATTTCACTCCGGCAGGACCATTCCTCCATGAGTGAAAGGAATGTCTCAGTATCAATGAAACGGTGGAAAGTATCACGATCTTCATTTAAATTCCGGTGGTCAGGAGTTGGGGGAATAAGGTCATATTGGTCACCCATTTGTACTGTGGTGTCAATATCATAGCAGAGTCGGATAAACTTTGATGCGATTACATGGTCCTCCCTTGACCAGCGATACCCACTACGCTTCACCATCGGTGTCACACCCCTGTGGAAGAATTCAAGCATGGCTTCTTCCATAGTGGCTTCATTCAATACACAACGTAACCGAGTTCGTTGTTTTTTCCAATCTGTGAATGATAACATTGTGTGGCTACCAAGTGTTTGGTTCTAGACTTTCAATTTTTTGAGCCGTAGGGATGTACTGGTGGTTCTCTCGTTTTTGATATGTTCCACAAGTTCGGTTGCAAGTTTCGCGCCATTTGGAATTTCAGGATGTCCCCGGAAAAAGGATTGCGTGGACTCAATCAGACTTTTCATTGTTACACTGGAAGTTGTTTTTTCTTCTTGGAGTTGAAGTTTGCCCCCGGAAACTTGAATAACGGCACTAGGTATCTTATTCTGAATTAAATGGGATCGGACTTGGTCTTCAAAGGTATCACGTTGCTTACGGGCATTGACGACCTGTTTCTGGAGTGATGTAGTCATATTGTCATAATGTACCCATCCACGAATATTGTGTGCGAGCGCGTCGTTGTTCATTTACAGTCGTGCTAGATTTGTGGAGGGGATGTCTAACGCAGATATAATGGGAGCGTTAACAGGCATACGGAGTTGTGATAGAAGAAGATATATACTCACTACGGACATAAGCAAGATCAATGAGAATAGAATACACACGAGAATAATGTAAGGGAAAAGTTTATCAAGAATATATCGTATCATGGGGTCTAGACATTGAGTCTGAACCCTCTCACGATTGTTCTTTTCTTGAAAGAACTGTATTACGCGATCTAGGATACTATACACCATAGTCCCGGGCGGAGCGGGCATCGTATTCTATGGAATACGATTTAAAGTAAGGATATTAGAATTCCCGCATATATGTCATTTGTTACGCCTAAATGGGATACTACGCAGAACAACTACGTAATAGATGTAACATCATCCTTAGAGAAGTCTTCACAAGTTCCGGCAGGCAAGGATACTTCTGGAAGTATCGTATTTCTTGATTCTGATAGAGTTCATGACACTACGGTGGAAGTACTTCACCACTTAATTGATGAAGGTGAGAAAAATAAGTGGTTTACGAAACTTCCATCACATGAGCAACTCATGAAGCGAGTGAAGCACAGTTTTAGCAATCTGGGTGACCCTGAGACGAATACAGCAACCTTAGAGAGGCTTCTGATGACTCCTAAACTTATTACGTTTCTCTGGAAACCCACTACGGTGAAAGAGGCTGCCAAACCGCCTCCCATGGAATTTGAGGATTCTGAAGATGAAGGATTGATGTCTGAACCTGATGTATGTGAATCAAACCTGCCCCCGGTTGAACTCATCGATGATAGGATGAGAATGAGAGAGGAGTACCTATTAACTAGGCTCCGGGCGGCAAAGGCTCGTGTTGAAGAGGAGCAGATACGAATGCATTATTTTGAAGCCACTGGAAAAATGCCCCCGGAATCGGAAGACGAAGAGGATGAGGATGAAGACGAAGGTGAAGAAGATGAATAATGTCTGGTTTTTTTATACAACGGTAACAGAATTAAATGGCAGGTGGAAGCAGTCGCGACGCAGTAATCGGTGTTATGGCGATAGGTCTCGTTTTGGTGGGAGTCTACATGGTGGATCCTACGCTGGGCGGTTTACTGAAATCAAAAGACGGGTTTACGGGTACTCTTTCTTCTGCTTCTCTTGGAAATCAGCCTCCTGACTTTCCCGGTGGAAGTGGTGCCAGTAATCGCGCCGCGGTCATGAGCAATCCTAATGTATCTAATGAGCACGGTCCTTCCTTGAGTGGATATGAGGGACCTGCTTCCTTTGGAAATGCCGAGACTCCCGAAGGATGCTACCCTCGCGACCAGCTGACTCCCGCTGAGCTCCTCCCCAAGGACCAGAATAGCGTGTGGTCCCAGCAGAACCCCATGGGCTCAGGGTCTCTCAAGGGGAAGAACTTCTTGAGTGCGGGTGCTCTCATTGGTATTAACACGGTTGGTCAGAGTATGCGTAACGCCAACTACCAGTTGCGCTCTGAGCCCCCTAACCCCCAGGTGGCCGTTTCTGTGTTCAACCAGAGCACTATTGAACCTGACACAAACCGACGCTCTCTTGAGATTAGTTAAATAGCATTATAAGATGATAATAAAACAGTATTAGAGCATCTAAGTTCTAACATTGATTTAGATATGGATACAATTGTATCTGGTGTTTGGGGAGCAATCCATAATATGACATCCTCGTATCCTATAGTCCAAGTTCGGAGTACAGTGGATGGTAAAACGTATAACGTGAGAGACATGCCTGATAAACAAAAGGCTGCCGACCTTCTTGCGAGAGTTCGCCGTAAGTTACAGAAACTTATTGATTCACTCCGGCAACAGTTTCCGCATAAGCCCCAGGTGATTCAATTGAATGAGAAGTTTGAGGCGGACCCGAAGCGATTTTACGAGGCTACTCCCGACTCGGAGCATGTCTCATATAGTGTGAATAAGGGTGATAGCATACATCTTTGTCTGAGGCAGAGAAATAAGAAGGAGGAAGCACTCGTTGATGAGAATGTTATGGTCTTTGTTGCGCTACATGAAATGGGTCATGTCATAACACCACCCACAGTGAAAAGTCATGGGCCGGAATTCTGGAATAATTTTGGCTGGCTTCTGAGGGAGGCTGAGGCACTGGAGATATACAAGTACCAGGACTTCAAGGCACATCCCGTGTCATATTGTGGTGAGAAAATCACCGACCAGCCCAAATACGACCCTTCCAAGGATTTAGATATGGAAATAGGTAACCCTCTAAAGATTGGAAACATAAGGTAATTTAGATGTCTCTAAGGACGCAATTCGATTCTCTTCTTAGACCTCAGCCATTGGAGAGATTCGTAGATCAGACAATTACATTTAAGATATTCAGGGGGGCATCCTTGTCACAGGTGGAGTCTGTGACCTTGGGACCCGTGCCAGCATGGTTTACACTCTATGAATTGAAGATGACTTTATGGAATCATTTTGATATGAATGCAGCCTATGCTCCATCACTTGTCTTTGTTGGAATACCTGTCGCAGGCTCTAGTGGTGCCGAATATGAACCGCTGGAAATTGTGTGGAGGGATCTCATGGATACGAGTGATTCAAAGGCGTTGTATTTACCAAATCCGGCAAACATGATAAGCGGGCCACCGGATGCGAGATTTGTAGATTCTACGGGCGCACAGAAGGCGATGGGGCGTGATAATCGCATTCGTATGACGTTGATTGACGTATTTCGCTTGAATGAGGGTCATAAAATACCTGAATTGCACGCATTTCTTTATGCGGATTTGATTGATCAGATTCCTGGTTTGAGGCCACTTAATGAGAGGGATATCTATGGACGAGTCGTACCGTATTTTCCATTCTTAGATGTGGCTACTTTACCTTCTTCAACAGGTATTCAAGCAGTTATAACAAGTGTCTTGGAAACGCAGGCCAAGCAGACATCTCTGAACTTGAAGCAATTGAAGGGATTAGAGGGGCTTTTGGCGGGTCGTACATTGCCTAGTCTGGATGGTGTCAAACTCTTGCGTTGGGTTTGGAATCCTGTCAAGGAGCCTGAGGGTTGGGAAGGGGCTGCGGTATTCTTTTTTGGAATGAAAGTCACGCATGACATGCCTTTTATGCGATATTTTCCTGCGTCGGGTCAGCCTTTGTCTAAGATAAAGGTCAAGGGGAATCGGATTCTCCCTATCCCTGATGTATCTGATCCCAATTTATTGCTTTCTTGGAAGAATGATAAGCCGCCTGAATCTGGAAAGGAGGCAGTCTATATGAAAATGCGAGTGCAGAATGATGAGTCTGGTATTGTGGATACACCAATATTTTCAACTATGATCGTATTCCAAGATGGAACTGCGGAGTTGAGAATCCAGCCTCCTAAGAAAGTGCGCGTATTGGATCCCTTGAGTGATTTACAGGATGCACCTGAAGTTCTGGATAAGTCACTGGCGGATATGATATTCGCAGGTATTCAACCAAAATTGGATAAGATGAGTATCGTATGTAAGATGCGATTGAAGCGGGAGGATATGAGGGTGACAAAATCGGTCATGAAAGCGAGAGTGGGTGCGTTTAGTAGTATATTTCAGGAAATTCCGCCTTTGCCTAATGAATCACCGCTGGCAATGTTGCGATACAAGTGTGTGAGTAATTTCACGAATGAGACACGCATTTTTGCTTTTCTGACACTTTTATCTGAACGTGATATGATTTCGGGGGAACTCACGGAGGAATCCTGGGAAATGAGTGTGGCGAGGGAATTTAATATAAGTATGGACGATGCTAAGAAACAGGTGGATGCGTGGAAGTATCAGAGAGGTGAATTTGCCTTAGCCGTACCCGATACGAAGGATTATATATTGAATAAGAATCCTGGTGTAGATATTGCAATATTTGAGCAACATCCTGTGTATACGATTCACATCTATAGTGACCAGGATATTGCGACTCATAGGACTATTTTAAGTTTCTTGAGTATTTTGCTTTCTGCGAAGGGCGAAGAAATGGCGGGATTGACTATAAAACCTATTACTGTTGCTCCCGTTATTCCACCCAGTGGTGGCGCAACAAGGATATCGGTTGGTGAAATTCAAGAGGAGGGAGAAGGAGAAGAAGAGGAATTTAAATTTGAGGATGATGAAGTGCCTGAGTGGATGAGAGGTACTGTGGCTGAAGATCAAGAGGAAAAAGAAGAGGAATTTAAATTTGAGGATGATGAAGTGCCTGAGTGGATGAGAGGTACTGTGGCAGAAGAGGCGACAGTTGATACAAGTGAAACAGTAAAACCACAGGAGACGAGTGTTATGGCGACTGCTATGGCAACGGTCGCACCTACAGTAGCAGCAACTTTAGGCGAAGAAGATAAAGAAGCGGCTAAGGCATTCGGAAAGCCTGCTGATATTGCCGCAATTCAGGTATCTAAGTATTATATTGATCGCCTGAAACTTGCCGACAGAAAGATATTCAATTTTGAAAAAGATAAGGCAGATCGCAGTTATGTGAGTTATTGTGCAGCAAATGAATCTAGGCAACCAATTGTCTTAGATCAAAATGAATATGACGAAATGATAAAGATATACGGGAAGAATGTAAACGATACAGATCCTGCGACTGGAGATTTACAATTCATATTGTATCCTGATCAAATTAACGAGGCTTCCAAGATGACTGTAAAGAAAGGGCAACCAACAGAAAAGGAAAATGACGAAGGCGTCTTGGCAGGTCAAGCATATCCGACGAATACAAATAAGGAGATAATAACGATTGTAAGATATGGTTCAAATAAAAATCGTCAACACTATTTCTTTTGTCCTAGATTATTCTGTATTCGTGATCGTCTTATGGTACGATACAAAGATTTCAAGTCTGAAGATAATAGGTTTAAACTAGGTCCTGATGGCCTACCTAATAAGAAGCCGGCTAAGTCGTGTCCCTTTTGCCCAGGCACACTTATTATAAAGGATGAAATGAAGGACGAGGGGCGTAATCCTAATCATACGATTCTAGAGCGCAAGAAGAGACCTGGTTCTGAATCGGAAAGGAATATTTTTATTGGATTCTTGGATAGGAAGACACCGAAGCCACCTCATTTATCTTTACCTTGCTGCTTTGCCACGATGGACAATAAGTTTAAAGTAGATGACCCTGAATTTGTACGCTTGGGATTTAGAGGGGAAGCAGCGATGGCGCAACCGATCGCAGATTCTTTGATGGGGAAGGATATTCTTCAAACTATCGCTAAGAAGGGTCCACAAGTACAATTTAATGTGCCTGAGACAACTCAAAACGTTGTAGCAGATATAACTACAACAACAGGTACAACAACAGGTACAACAACAGGTACAACAACAGGTACAGCCCCAGGTACAGCCCCAGGTACAGCCCCAGGTACAAAGTCATCCACCAAGTATGCCTATTATTCCGTCATCCAAGGAGTTAGTACAAAATCAATAGTGGATTCAAGTAGAACACCCTTGAAAATAATTGAACCTAAGAGCGACGATGACCCGAAGGCGGGTCCTCAAATCGGTTTTCTCTCAGAAGCCCTGGATACCTATTTCAATCAGGATTCAACATCTGATCGGTTTGCTGAACGTATTGAAATCGTGAGTAAACTCAAGTCGACTGCCCAAGGATTTCTGAGGCTCGCAGTAGATAATTCAAACAAGGCAGAATCTTTCATTGCTGCGATTGCACCCTTCCTAGGCTATCTTTCAAATGCTGAATCTGTGATGGAAACGGTATTTGGAGATATTGAATCTCGTATTCCTCCAAAGAAATTCATGCAAATTAACGGAGGCAATTTAGTTCACGAATTCTTTGACACATGTAATAAAGTAAACCCACATGAAATGCGTTTTTTCGCCACGAAATATCTAGGTATAACTGAAATAAAAAGCAGTAATATTCCTGCCATTGAACGCCTCATGAATTCCTATGAATGTTTCAAAGACTATATGCGAAATCCCATGAGGAGAAAGGATATACGCGTATTTTTTGACATTCTGAGTGAGCCTGGTATCATGGGTTCACGTGGTATTATTTTTATTGTGATTGAGATGACAGTAGAAGAAATCAGTATCAAGCGGGGCGATAAGGTGGAATTTAAGACGGAGGTGAAATTCAAAAATGTGAGGTGTCCCAAGTACCCTTTGAATGAGGCACAGCAAAAGGCTGATATTGGATTCTTAGTACACTATAATCGTATAAATAGAGACCGCTATAGCCAGGACGTGACATATTCAGATATGGGATGGGATGTATTATTTTACGTGGATGGAACAAAGGCCACTCCTAAAAGTCGTCACAAGCCAACATTGTTTTTCCAGCGCAGTCTAGAAACGAAAGAATGGCCTGCAATAGTCCAGAAGAGAGTATTTGAATTCTTTAACAAGTGTATGACTGTAAATAGGGGGCCTTTTACGAGTGAATTTGCGATTGACCCTTATTCACTGATTAGCGCAAGAGAACTTATGACGGCCGTGCGTGTACAGCCAAAAGGGATGATACGTGACTCATATAATCACTTGGTGGGTATCGCCTACAAAATTGGTGGTAAGAATGGCGGAATCGTAGCAGTCCCTGTGGCCGACGATGGCACCGTGATATACGAGGGCGACATATACCTGGATTGGGATGATTTTGATGCTGCGCTCATAAGTAACATTATTGAGTTTTATAATAAAAATATTATACCTGTATTTCCACAGTATGGTGGCTACGTACCAAAGTCGCAGATTCATCACACATATCTGAAAGGGTTCGCAGGTGTAAGATTAACAAACGGGTTTGTCATACCTGCATCTAACGCGTCACAGCAATCGGAGGAGACAAAAGCATATCCTATTGAGAAAGAACCTATTGAACATTTTGACTGGGATGTGAATAATACAATTGCATATGATGCAGAGTTTCGGCGTAGTGCCTTCAAACATGCGGACGAAGGTAGAGAAGAAAGTGGTGATGAGGAAATTAAGGATCCAAAAGATAAGGAATATTTGAAATTGGATTTTGAGTCATCCAAAGATGAGATTGAAGATGTATATCAGCATTTGCGACTCACGTTTTCTTCTTGGTTGGCATCCTCAAGGGCAGGAAGTAGTAAAAGGGCTAGACTAGAGGAAATCCTGGAAAATACTACATCACCGTTAGCACACAAACGCAGAGAAATTAAGAATTTACTGTATCACGATATCAATGGATGGCTGGAACCAAAGGGGGATGGACTACGTAGTGATATTGGATTCTTGAGAGTTGATTGCCAGATTCAGGCTCAAGCGGATTGTAAGGGTCGATGTAATTGGGCTCCCAAGGACTCAGATAATGAAAATTGTGGACCGTGTAAGATTCATACGCCTAAAACGGATGGTGTCATAATGAATATCCCGCGTTTACTCTATCTCCGATTGATTGACGAACTCATTCGGTATGCAGCAAAGCGTCGTGAGATATTTGACAGGCAAGTTCCGCGTCTGACTATAAGGCGGACTGCGCAATTATACGGAGATCAGTATATCATACCTGAGGGATCATCTGATTGGAATACATGGTGGGAGAAACTTCGTGTAGAGTGGATGGAGTCAGATAAAAAGGGTATGGCAAGTAGGCATTTTGATGAACAGTATGAACCTATACCAATGGGTCTTCCATCTGTAGATAAGCGTACAATGCCAGATGCCTTGAGACAGGAGTTGGGTGCAACGGATCCCAAAGTGGATGAATTAGTATGGAACCCCTCTAGAACTCCAGATAGACCCTTTTCATTCTTGCGGCCCATTTTGCGATTCAATCCGATTGTTACGAAGGCAGAAGATACACTAGAAAAGAACGATTTGGATGCGATTAAGGAGATAGGGAATGTACAGATTCTCTATATGCCTAATGGTAAGATGGAGGGTTCTATGCGTGCTAAAAAACCTGGGGCCATGGATGCCATCATCATAGGCCGTGTAGATGGGGTGGTCGGCTGGGTTTCTCAGAAAGGTGTCTATAATATGAGAATACCCATACAGGCTCTTCCAGACACTCTGAATTCGTTTAGACTTGTGTAAGAATAATATAGAATCCACACATCGGCCTAAAATTTTTCACACTTATAATAAGTATGAAGGAGTTAATAACGATAGCAAAGAGATATATTACATTAGATGATTTAACGAGCCTCATAGATTTGTTCGAGGCTATAAAGGATACGAATATAGACTGGCAATACCTCTTTAAAGAATGTTATATACATGCTTGCCTAAAAAAGAAGGCTGTGATTGTTGAGTGGTTAACGACCATGTACGAGGCATTTGATACAGTATCAAAGATAGGATTACGACACGTGTTTCCTTATGGGCGATACTTGTTAGCTAAGTAGTTCTACCGACTAAGCTAATCATCCTCAAGAAGACATGGAGTATCAGGGAATATGACGGGCTTCGTGGATCCCTCCTTCACAGAGCGCATCCTGGAGTCAAGCATGGCCTCCACCTCTTTTTCAAGAATAGGCAAATCATACGTCTTATAGTCCTGGTTATTGGGATGTAGAATCACAATAACGAGACCGACTATTTTTAGGCCATAGTGCTTCTGTAAGAACCACCTATACACATTGAGTTGGAGTGTGTAATGGTAGTAATTGGCGTTGGGAAGATGGCCCATAGGCCCCTCTCCGTTCTCAAAGGTGTTTGTTTCCTTGATTTCCTTGCTACGCTTCCAGTCATAGATGAGGAAGGCTCCGTCCGACTTGCGCTTGAATACCATGTCAATGCTACCGGTCAACTTAAACTCATCGTCCCACACCTCCCACTCTGTCCTGAAGGGTTCCAGATCACCCTTGATGTGGTCCCAGAAGTGTTGGTAGTACTCCCACTCCTTTGTCTCCTTCACGGACTCGTCAATACGATTCAGGGCGCCATTCAGATGCTGCTCAATCGCCAAGTGCATATTGGTACCCTTGCCAGACGCATCCTTGCCTGAGGCAGACCATTGGTCGGCAATCTGCTGTTCAGTCATTCCGAAATACTCACTCTGGGGCCATTTGGGTGACGCCATCATCTTTTGTATTGTTTTGGCGGCATCAAAGTGGGGGAAGAATGCGTGGACAAATCCGGTAGTAGATATGTAGCCCTTACTGGAGCCACGCACATAGTATGTATGCGTCTTCTCTACGAAACGTACTTCCTTGTCACGCGGATGCGCATGTAGAAACGCAAGCGTCTGCCAAGGTTCGGGCATTTATAATTATCTAACTAATACGTTACACAATCAATTTTTTATGAATGTGGCCAACTCGTGATTAATAATAAGTTCCAGAACATCTAACATATCTTTGGAGTCTGTCAAAAAATCAATATGGAGTGTTGTCGCGTGGATTTCTTCCTTTATACTCCAAGATATCTCCTTGTTGTTTGGTTCAGTTGTTGATTGTACTGTATAAGTGAGTGTCTGTGCAGATGTGGGACCGTATGTCAGATAGGTTTGAATACGTTTCATCACATCTAGAGTACATTGTACATAATGCACCTTTTTTTCAAGCAGTAATTTTTCGGAATTAAGATTGGACATTTCATTCATATATTTAGTATAGGCGTAACTCGCGTGGAATTTATCTTTCTTTTGCTTCATTTCGGTTTCAATAGCCTTTTTTTGAGAATCAAGTGAACTTAATATGGATTGGATCTTGAATGTCTTATTAATTTTCTCGGTAGATTCAGTATCTGTATTGACTGTATGAGGTTCATTGCCACCCATAAGTGTGCCACCCATAAGTGTGCCACCCATAAGTGTGCCACCCATAAGTGTGCCACCCATAAGTGAACCACGCATGGGAGGTTCATTGCCACCCATAAGTGAACCACGCATGGGTGGCTCAGGTACTATAACCTGCATGGGGCTTATCTCAGTATTAGGTATAGAAGCAGGTTTTTTTACAATAGATGCCCATGTATTTTTCATTCGTACCTATATCTAAGTATCTATGAAAAAATCGGTTTAGACCTGTGAACTACATCAAATCTATACAATTAACCATTCTTGGTTTGATATCCAATCTTTAATAGATTCTTCATCATGAGGTTCTACATATATATCAATTTCATGAATTGTATTAATTTCATATACCGCCGTTGATTCAGATAGCTTGATAAATAATATTTGTAGTTGATAACCTTGTGTAGTATCACGAATATTCCATATAAATGGTTTATAAGACCGCCACATCTTATAGGGGGTATACAATGTAAAATCTTTCCAAGATGTAAAATTTACATTGTATATGGACCCGGTTATCCATTTTCGTACCCGTTGATTGAACATTCTAATATATAGGTGGTGCTTATTGCTTAGGCTGCGAACCCTGCAATTTTCATGATAGCCTTACCTAATTTATTCTCACCCTCTATATACTTGTCCTTTGTCTGTTTACCACCATATTCACTATTGGCAGAACCCGTATAGAATAGCAGGACTTTCCCTTGTTGTTTAGCGGCTTCTACAATCGTGCGGAATCGCGAGTCCTTCGTGTATCTCTGCCTCACAGCCTCATCTAGAAGATCATCTTTCACATTATTCCATTTAGTCTCATCAAACTTTGCACCGTTCTTTTTCATACCCGTCAGTCGCATTTCAGCATGTACTTCTTTAATTTCCTCCGCCAAGAGTTCGGCATCGCGATCTGCCGTGAGTTCCTTGGCGCCCGCGCCCACACCCTTTTCGGAATCGCGTTGTCGGAGGAATTTCTGATGAATACGACCGGTAGGGCTGAAGAGTGCCTGTGCGAGACCAGGCTTGTCTGTTGCCACCTTGTAGCGCATAGCAGCCATGAAATGCTCAATGGATGGATACGTCTCTGTTACCGTAACAGGGTCCGTAATAATGAACGGTGTTCCTGGAGAAATGTAACGGAGTGCGTATTTATCGTTTATTTTGAGACGATCCATGGCAGGAGATTCCTGGTAGAATTGGAGTACTTCGGAGGGAGCATACTGTCTCTTACCATTTGCACCTACTGGCTTTGAAGCACTCGTGGCTGCAGCATTTTCGCTGGCATTGGCGGCCTGGAGTTCTTCTACGAGACCCTGCTCAACCCCACCTTCTGGAGGCACCTGTGTACTAGTTACAGGAGTCTTGGCCGTGACTCTAGTCTCTGTGGTACTAGGACCCATTTCACCCTTCCTTCTGAAGATAAACCATCGGTTCAGGAAGGAGAACTGTTCCACTGCAGGAGTCATGGGGTATTTCTGCCCAGACTTTGCCGCCATTGCATGACTCTCACTAAAGAATCCAGTACACCTTTGGAGACCCACTTCCTTTAACTCCTCGGGCGAGCAGAGTTCGCAGCCAATAGACTTCATCTTTTCATTCAATAGGCTAAAGGGTACCAAGTACTCGCGATGAGGCATACCGATACTGATGAACTCCACGTCAATGGGCATACCAAATGCCTCATCACCGGCGGGAATTTCATCTGCGTTATAGCGTTTCATAATCTTCCACAGGACGGTATCGCCTTCTTGTCCAATACGTGTATCACGTCCATTCAAGAACTCAAAGACCTTTTCGCCATCAAAGCAACAACCGATGAAATATCCACCGATCTTGAGATTCTCCGATACATTTCGCAAGAACCCATCAAACTTCTCTTTGGTTTCAAACATGTAGTGAAGAGCAAACATGCAGCTGATCACATCGGCCTTCGCCTTGAACCTGCTTGCCATATGGTTCTCCACATAGGGTGGTACAACACCACTAGGTTTCACGCGACCAAGAGTACTCTGTAGAATGACTGAATCCTCCGGGCTCAATCCAGCCTCTCCAGAAACCAGGTTCTTGGACACATCACCCACTACGAACACCATCGGCAAGACTTTGTCGCGACCATTTCGGATCATGGTGGACCACAGACGCTGATAGGCTCCGTGAGTGGCACTGTTGATACTGTCTCCAGCAATATCAATACCAAGAACAGCCCCCGCATTGACACGTCGCCATTTCTGGATATCTTGAGCAACCCCCATCCCCAAGTCAATCAGAGCCAGATTTGGCTTTTTCATGACCGAACTATACAGAATAGTCTCCTTGATATATTTATTGTGGAAGTCACGGAGAGGTCTAATACGTGCCATATCCTCCTCAGGCGCAGTACGGTCGGCGTACTTTCTGGAGATGGCGGCACGTTCCTGCTCAATGGCAGATACAGCGGTAATCTCCTCCTTGGAAGGCACCTCAGACCCCGTGCGAATCATGGAGTGGGTTACAGGGTCGTGTATGCTCTTCCATGTGCTCTGAGCAACCATATTGGAGTTGAGAGTGCGACCGAGTTCTCCACGTTGGAGGCGCTCAGTCTTATCAGTACGGACCAGCTTGGGCACCCAGCGCCACCCTGCGGGCCTCGAGGCATCGTATGCGATTTCCACGATACTCTTGTCAGCAATAGGCTCCTTGGAGCCCTCACAGACTGCGTATTCGTCGCCCGTCTCCAGATCCACGACAACCTCTACGTAGCATGTATTGGCCATGTCATCGGGGTACTCCTCTGGCTCAAATAGTACGGGTCTATAGACATTGGCACCCTTCGTACCTTTGGGAGGTGTAAGAGGTAGCTCTTGTAATACAATCTCACGGGGTTTGGAATTCTTGCGAGGATCCTCTCTGGAACCCACGTGGAGACGTAGGGCTTTATAGCGAATATTCTTGCCGGAAGTGGGGTGGAATCCGTCGTGGATGGCATCAAGGACTGTACCACGAATCTTCTCTGTGACGACCATGAAATCCACTGTATTATCCTTGGGTGGCTTCCACTTGAATTGCTGCTCATAACCACCTTGAGCTTCATCGGGTATGGCTGAGTCATTCTTGGTGAAGATGAGACCATCCGTTTCATAGATACGAGGGGTATCTAACACTTGTGCTGCAGCCTGAAAGATTCCAGTATCGCCGGCAGTGGCAAAGCGGAATCGCTTCATGCTTACGAGAATCTTAGTCTTGGGTGTGAGACCCTTAATAACTTCCTCAGGGCCAGGTGTATTATTCCACAACTTCTCCCATTTGCGCATCTCTTCGTAGCGCATGGACGCGCCGGCAGAGGAACTGTAGAAGGGCAATGTATGTACATCCTTCCCACCGGGTGCGTAGTAAATATCAAAGAGGAGATATTGATTAATGGATTCGTGAGCGCTGTTCTTGGTAATCCATTCGCCGTCTACGAGGGATTTGGCACAACCGGATACCTGTAGTCCCGTTTCGTAAATATTTAGGGATTGGTCAATGAGGTAGAGTCTCCCGGCTTCATTCACATATCCCATTGTGCGAAGACCATCTGCCTTGTCGGTTACATTGTAGCCCTCACGGAGATTGGCTACACCCGGCTCTGGAATTGCAGCCATATTCTTGAGTTCCAGGTTCACAGTGGCAGCACCACGAAACCGGTTTGTCTTTGTCAAATCCTGGTATTCAGCGAGAATCTTGCGCTTCGTGGATTCGCGAATGAGTAGGGGGCTCTTTTGGATTCCACGGAGAATCTCCCCGACACCTTTGATGAGTCGCTGAGATGCGGCCTCGGCTGTATCTGTCTCACGATGCTCTAATTCGGCCTCAACTTCATAAACGGGTACATCTTTGGATATGTCTTGCTGTGTGAATTTATTGACCCAGCGGTATTCTCCACGACTATTGCGATGCGTCTGTTTTACAATAGAGAGGTCAAAGCGAATTCCATCGCCCCGGAATGTCCAGCGCCGGAGAAGACGGAATGCCTTTTGTTGGACAGCCCAGCGATCAAGAAGATCACGAATTTCGGAGTCGTCCTTCCCGATTTCCCGCTCATTGCGCACTTTGATGCGTACACCGTACTCTTCAATATCTAGTGTTGATGCCCCACCAGTCTTATCCTTTATCATGGCGGAAAAGTCCTTTCCTGTGAGTTTGTCGTCCCGGCAATACTGTTGAACGACCCCGAGGCCCGTCAGAGTAATACGGACACTATTGGGAGTAATAATATTGAGCTTATCCTCTTGGGTAACAGAAGTGAATCCGCGATTTTTCAGCCTTTTGGCTATGGCAGCGAACGTGGTTGAACTGACTTGACCAGACCCCCCGAAGGTGGCCTCTAGTTCCTGGTTTGGATGTTCAATCCAATCCTTCAACATACGCTGAAGTTGTTCATGTTCTGCTTTCCGGATATCCATTGCGTGTACCCTCTCTGCTTTATAGCAGGAGTTCAACTTTAGGCTTAGCTTTACAATGTATGGATTGTGTTATAATCTCCGGATTGCCTTTGCTCGGCTCAACTTCTTACGCAAGTCATCCTTTGAAAGGCCGAGAGTGGAATAACCCATGCTATGATACTCGGTAGCCATAGACTTCTGTGTTTCTGTTGCAGGGATAAGTGGCCACTCTACTACAAACGATTTTTCCTCCATCATTTTAAGCCAAGACAAAAGAGAGTTTGATGACCATTCACTGGCATCCCAAAGTCGGTCCCACATTGGTTCGCGAAGAATCCAGATATGTTTATAGCCCCCCTCCCTGGGGAATGTTTTATCATCTAAAAAACTAATGGTCTTACCTGTCTCATTTAGTAAAATCCATAATAGAGGTTCATCTTGGCAATAACGCTCCATGGCAATCATGGTAGCCTTGGCTTGGAGAGACTCCGGCTTCATTGTACCGAAACCTTCTAGGGCCCTCTTTTTACTGAGAATTCTGGGGAAATCAAGTGTTGCGCACCGCTGCTGCCATTCTGTAGTGGCCTCTAATACTATTCGTTGCCTGAGTTGATCAGGTGACATACGATACATGGGGTCATTGAGCCATAACCATACTCCGAGAGGATGTCTTGGTTCAATACTATGTGTTGTCAGCCCCCAGCGAGGCGTTTGATCTTGTGTATCTGCGGCAGTAGTACCAACAACTTCATTTTGATTTGTATGAGGCCTACCTACACGAAATGTACAATCCGGGTGTGTTTCACACAACTGGATCAGACTTTGGGGGACTGTTTCTGTCATTATTTGAATTACGTAGGGCGACTTTAGACTCTTTAATTCTCATTGAATAATAAGAATGGCTGACCCCATAGTATATACAAACCCTATTAACGGTAATACAATCACAGAGAGCCAAGTTCTAAGACATATGAATACTATATTTGGAGGTGGTATTACAATAGGTTCTAAAATATATAACAATCTCGGAGACCTGAATAAACTTATTAATCGTCTAGATATTGAAAAAGATGCAAAAGCTGGTACAAATCCTGTTCCTGCCGGCACCCCGTCATATTATCCTGTAATTAACAAATTATTTAATAATGTCCATGATGGAAGCGCGTGGTCAACAAAATTACATGAAATAGAAAATGCCATTTTTTTAGATAAAAGGTTCGGTTCAGCACCTGAAAAAGTCTCGTGGTTTACGAAGCCTGGTCAAACATATAGTGTTTTACCCGATAATATAAAGACTGGGTATCATGATTCAGGATATAGCCCATCAGAAGTTATTAATGGTATAAATCTTATTATAACCCCAGGCTCATATATAGATCCAGCTCCACGCGAAAAGGTATTTGTCAAATATTTTCCTGAATCAGAAAATACAATCACTTTGACCCCTAATATTATGTCATCATTAGGATTTCCAGAAGGGATGACTATATCATCAACACTTAATCAGGCACCTGATTATACACTAAATTGTAATATGAATATTGATATTATAAGACATTTTACTTTAGATGAAACAAGAAATGTATCATTTCAACATATTGGAGGTGGCATTGATTATTTCGCAGGAAATAATGTAAAAAATAGAGCCATAGTAATTTCTGGAGTAGATGATGTTAAAAAATATACAATTTGTAAGGAACTTGGAGACCTTTTACAGTGCGTATATACAATGATACATAATATGACGAATGATAATTTTCTTAACAGTTGTATTTTTACTGCTGATAAGGTTGTAGCGGCAAGGGCTCGTACCATGAAACTTACTGCGTGTGTACAAGATGTATCTAAGAAATTAAGTAAAAATATACACTGCGTATACTTTTATCAACCGATTCAATCAGAGGAGGAAGCAAACAATATATCTAAGGGAATTAACTTTGATTTATGTAATAAAAATAATAATGAAATTGTATTCAATGTGAATAGAGTCTTGGCTAGAAATGTATTATTCTTGGGAACGATGGAAGTAAATATACCCGCGCGGAATGATCATCCAATGAGAGATTTCTTACGCGATATTATTACGCAGATTGGTAATGCAACAACGTATGCCCAAACCATGCTTGCGGATCCTACACTATCCCCTGATCAGTATAAAAAAATAAGCATTCAATGTATGGCTAATACAGTGGTAAATAAGAAAGGCGTCGTTCCATCTAGTACAAAGCGACTGTTTGTACCATGGGATACACCGATGCCGGCAGGATTGAGTGATACGATACTATTAAACTCTCCAGGTTCATTATCAAATATTTTACAGAGATTGGTTAGGCAAAGAGGAGGTGTCAGGCCTAAAGGTGTCCTAAATAGCCTATCAACCAGGCGACCAACCGCGTCAATTAAAATACCCCTTAAACCATATACGCAAACATTATCTTCTAGACCAACTGGTCGTGTTATTATATCACGCCAATCTGGTGATCCTGTTACCCCTTCTCATAGATACATACAAACTGTTCACGACCCACTACTCCCAACTCGTAAGCGTAAGCCATATTACGAAATAAGTACATTATTGAAAGAGGTATATAATTCAATAAAAATAGCCTTACCTGATTCAAGTGATATTGACTGTGAAGATTATGTATATTTTCTTTATAATTATTTTATATATATTGGTGAAACACCATTAGATCCAAATTATTTATACGCACTATTAACCGATCAGCATTTTATGAGCGGTAGTGTTACACTAAATGATTTTAAAAGGCATTACGATTCATTTGCTATGACTGGCTCTCCAGTATATAGTGAAGAAGATGTATTACCACAGATTGATAATTATTCATTACTTTCACCATTTCAAGAGCCAGTAGAGGGTCTAGGGAAGATGGGAGGAAGGCGCGATAAGACATCAAAACGACGCAAATATTATAGGCGCAATAGGCGTAGCATGAAGAATCGAACTTAATTGCAGTGCAATTAATTGCGGTACTTTATGGTAGTTCAGAGTATGTACTTCTAGTTCTTAATTTTTCACATTCCCACTCATACTATGTATGACATGATCACGCTCTTCAAGCTCTTTCGCATTTGTTTTACAAAAGTGAATGAATTTTTCCAGTGCCTCAAAAATAGCCACCGGAAGTGTGGCCACGTCAAAAAAGATTCCATTTGAATTTTCACTGAATTCTCCTCCCTCTCTACGCAAAATACGATAGAGCTCTTCCTTTTCAGATTTCGAAAGTAAATCGATATTTTTACATAATTCTTTACGTCTATCGTAGTCGTCCATCTACTCCTCTTCTTTCTCTTCCTTTTCCTCGGATTCCGCAGTTGCCTCGGATTCAGGCTCAGACTCAGGCTCAGATTCGACCTCGGCCACTGTATTTGGCAGATTTATCACATGAGCCGAGTGTGCGCCTACGAGCCCGCGGTACAATCCAACGCTCACAATAAACGGATCCCTTAACTGGAATCGCGACTTTTGAATCTCCACACGAATTCGGTCACCCACTTTCAACTGGTCAAAGTCTTCATCACCCAAATGTAAATCACGAGGGATCATGATACGGATTGCGTTTTCATAGACTGCATAGATACCCATCTTATTACTTTTGAGTACATCCACTTCCACAGAGGTTCCCTCGGGAGGATGAAGTACCTTACCCTTTGCCTTGATCAGAAACGCCCAATCACCTGAAAAGCGGCCTGAATCTACCATGCCAGCCGAACGAGTAATAAGTTCCAGAGTTCCAGGCAACACGTAGCCGTGGGGGGAACATTTTTGTTCCAGACGCTCTTTGACCTTATTCAGAAGAATATTGTCAATAGATTCTATTTCTCTCCCTAAATCTTTGGGTGTTAGATACACTTTCTCTTGAAAGAACGCCTCTGATTCCATTGCTATTCTATGGATAGAGTCTAGAGTATCAATTTTATACGGTGTGTAGCTTATTTCTTTGAACGATGACCAGAATAAAAGGAGGACAAAGGCCTATAGAAGTAGCGAAGTCCACCATACTCCTTCCTTCTCACGTCCATCCATCGCATAACAATTTCTATCAATGCGCAGTAATTATGTGCACCCATTACTTTGCGCGGGCCAGTCAAGGCCTCCTCTGTTAGATCATAGTGCTGACCGGTATAACGATTCAACATTTGACCAAGTACAATCATTTTCATACGATGCCCTTTCACCGTACTGTTAATTTCACACGATGCACCGCCAAATGGAGCCTTACCCTCTGGTCTTGGCTCAACCATCTTGAACATCATTTTATTCCCCCAAGGTACCATAAATCCATATACTTCAGCGGATAATTTCTGATTAGCCCTTGCACTTATTGTAGTATCAGTATTAGATGATAATATTATTTGAACAATAGATGGTGCACACAGATTACCATTACAGATATATACGGGTACTTTATTTTTTAAATCCACGTAACGATATACTGTAATCTGGTCGGCTGAAACAACTTGTTCATCTTTTAGATCAGCAATATCTTTTGCAGTGGTATCATTTAATATTGCAATTTGTTCAGGTCCCTTCAAAAAACAGTCCCAGATATATTGTCTAGCAGTTGTACGTAAATCTTTGAGGCCATCTTTGGCTCCATGACTTACGATAGTTCTCCCCCACCATTGAAGCTTTTTTATACGGGTTTCAATATTTTCTTTTTTCTGGTGATCATCTTTAACATATCCCAAGATTGCTTTACTTAGATCGCTACTAACATGTTCTATAATAGAAATAGCAGTAGCAGTATCTGCTGCCCAAGTATTAATCCAGACACATGCGGCATTCCAGAATTGTAAGGCTGCCGCTATAGATATTGGTTCTTCTTCAGCAACTTCTTCACCAGTTTCGGCACTAGTTTCGGCACCTTCACTAACCACCTCTTTAACTGTCTGAGGTTTCATAAGCCCCTTTAGAGTTGATTTTGTATTCTTAGTAGTAGCCTGAGCAAGCACGTCATATATATCAGGAACATATATATCTCTTTTTATAGGGTATCTACCATGCCTCAACGCGATTGGAATATGTGTATCTTGTATTGTATTTGGTTGAAATAGAAAAAGGTCATTTCTATATACAAGATGGCCTTGCATATTTCCATTTTCTAATACAATGGTCGGATTATGAAGAATACGGATCAGAATACTTTTTAGTGTTGCTTCTGGGATATCCTTAAAGATAACTTTAATATCTGACCATCTGTACCAGCTATGTTTTGTTTCTTTGAATAATTTCTTTATTCTAGAAATAATAGCCTCTTCCGAAAATCTAGCTGCATATATATCATAGGTACTCGTATTTTCTTTGAGTGTAGTTACATCCACAGCAGGGTTACATGTATAGTCACATTTAATCCAATCGCAAATGGGGGAATAATCACGGTCATTTAAATCTACCGTGCGCGGCAATCCCTGGCTATCTATCATTTGAACCGCATCCAACTCATTTATAAGAATAGCGTATTTATTAAGATTACAGTCAGCAGCACCTTGCTTTAGTGCTCGGCTAACGTGACCTACGCGGACCGCCTTACTCATAGCAGTCCTATAGGAGTTCTGGTCAATCGTCTCTTTATTGATGGTCGGTGGAAACACATTCACATATAAATTAATAGTACAATTTCTTTCACTCATATGAAGACCATTATGAGAACAATAACGAATGCCACGACCAACAATCTGTTCTTCCTTGGATAAGTGAAACCAGCCCTCCAAAATGTGAATTTCGCGAATAGCCTTCAAATCTAGACCCTCACCCGCCACTTGCGAACCGACTATGACCTTGATTTTTTTGCCATATGTATTGGATGGACCTCTTGCAGCATTCACTAGTGCTGGATTATTGGGAGACAATGGAAGTCCTTCTTTCTCCAAAGTATTTATGTTGCTAGCTGTGAGAAGTGCGTAGTAGGCTGGAGAAAACGGATGATTTTCTCGTGTCTTTGGTGCATCCTTATTGAAGGGTGTATGTTTCTTTTCCCTATATGAGCATTCGCAACATTGTCTACCGAGTGTAGGCATTACAATACCCTTTTTAAACATGGGTGCCGAACGTCCCCATTGTGTGTAACCATTTGCCTCTAGTAATAAACAAAATATAATGGCACCGTTTTCAACGAAACGGCTATAGACAAATGAAATGCCCTGTGACTTTTGAATGGATTGTAGTATCTGATTGTACTTAGGTGAATAGATTTCAAGCGTATTTTTCCCCATGGTCATCCACATAGGGTTAGCAGTAGCATCGGTTAGATCATATTGTGGTAGCATGCTCAAACGTGTTCCCTCAAATGTCCCAGGGACCGCATGAGGCGTAAACCAACTCTGGAATCCTTCGGACCCCGTGCGCCCATCCACACCATCTCCAGGAAATACACAATTTCCTGCCTGTAAGAGTGTATCAATCGTGCGTATGCCGACACCCTTCGTGGCCACTAGTTTTTCCGTAAGAGTCTGAATGACTAAGAGCGAGTCGTTGTTCAGCCTACATTCTACGAGAGGTAGTCTTAGTATATCGTTTTTAATACGATTCTCATTGAGTGGTTCAATACGGGTAGTGCCGTCTGGAGTGAATTCTGGCCACCGCCTGAGGCGAACAGATTCTTGAGGATCCAGACGGGCGGGAAAAGCGCGAGGATTTTCTCCACGCATAAAACTCACGTGACCATTTGCAACATGTATGATTTTTTGTTCAGATTCAGGTGTAAGCTTTTCCCCATTAGGTGTCATGTGAAATTGTATATGTGACTCATTCAAAAGTGCCGATTCGGGCGCATGATCCGCATGTAGGAGGAAATTGAGTAGAGATATGATTTCCTTGTAATTATTGTACATAGGTGTGGCAGTCATCATGAGTAATTTATTGCCATCACAGGTTCTCAGAATGCGACGAAGATGCGGTGCGAGTTTCTTACCTGCGCTGGCATCGCTGCGTTCATCCATACCCGTATCATGTTCCTCCGTAGTATCTATATCACCGAGGTCTCTCATATTATGGGCCTCATCAACGATGAAGAGTGAGCCACTGAACGCCTTTTTTAGGAGAGTCACTTCCAAATCCGTTTGCTTTTCCTGTGAGAGTGTTCGTGGGACTTCACTCAGAATATCGCGAACAAGATTACGGAATGCCACATAGCCCATAATAGAATAACGCTTATTGATGAGTTTATTGATACGATTTTCAATGGCTTTCGCATCCCTTTCAAAATAGGTCTGCGTCAACTCAAGATAACGATTCGCAGTACATCCGACGTGCTGGTTGGGGACCTCATCATCTTCCCCCAACTTTAACCGCGTGATATCAAAGATAGTCCTATAAAATCCGGGTTGAATGGCGGGTGGTGCGAGAATATATACTTTGTTTTTGGGACTGAGCTCCAAGAATGATTCCGCGGTTAGAATGGCAGTACATGTTTTTCCTACACCTACGCTGTGATAGAGTAGCATACTGTTGTAGGGCGTATTAGGAGACATGAATTGCGCGACAAATCGCTGTACGGGAGTGTATTCAAACTCCTGTGAATTACATATGTCTTTTTTCAACATTTCATTTGTGATTTTGGACTGTTTGGATTCACGAAATTCTCTCTTTGCCAGAAGTTTTAGCAGAAAGGTATCATCGTCAATATCTGGATAGAGTGAATTCTGTATCTCAGTATCGATCTTTTCATACCCTTGTTCTATCTCTTGCCCTTGCCCTGAAGGGTCTGCTTGACTGCTCACTCCTGTCCTCTGTTGCTGTGAAGACATACTTCTCCTGTTCTAATTCGTTATTTTCAATTGGCTGAGTCTTTACGCCATGGAGCCTTGTACGTAAGACTGGAGAGAAATTCCTCAAAAGGTTTGCAAGTTGAATGATTATACCACGCTTTTCTACGTTTTCAGGTCTCAAAATTAAAAGTGCTTCATCGAGATTCTTCCAGGCAAGATTGCCGATTTCTCGGGCCATCTCGTGATTCTCTGTATCAAAATCAATGGATTCTCTGCCAACATATTGTGCAACATAATATGTATGTCTGTAGTGAATATTATTGGACCCATAGAACTGTTCCACGAATGGATTAACATTCAGTATTTTCCACAGCGAACCTTCCGTAATTCCAGATTCCTCCTTTAATTCTCTATAGGCACATGTAATGTCTGGTTCATATGGATCACGACGCCCCTTTGGGAACCCCCATTCAGGTGTCTCATATAATACAGGTTCTCGCCGGAGAAGTGATTCCAAAGTGTAGTTTTCTCCCTGTACTTCAATACCATTTCGTAGTTCCATTAACTTCTCTTTGGAGATAACACGGTTATTGGCATACTTTTGCGATATCTCGTATTCTGAACCCCAAAGTTCATCCCATATTGTATCAAAGTCGTCGTGGAGTAGTCTATTGCGTTCGACAGATGTCATACCTCTCAATTGTTTACAAATATAATCTGGGTCGGTCACTTTATACTTGCCTCGCATTATATCCATGAATCCGAGAGAGTCTTTTCGTTGTATCATAAGTACTTGTGGAATAAGATTGGATGTGCCTGTAGGAGTCTTTTTATTTTGACAGAATTCGCTGATTTGTGGCCATACACTATTCCGACCGACCCAGCGAAAAACGAGTACACCATAACTGGATACGGGTTCTGTACACTGACGAAAACTGTGTCCGGATAAACCGCAATTTGAACAGTAGTGTTGAATATTCATTTGATGTGACATTTCGTTGAAATATCTCCTGTTTAGCATTACATAGATTTTACTTAGGTGAGACGCGGAATGAATATCAGTGCTAGTATCTCAAGCATCATTAGATAGGCTTATGCACATACCACCTGAAGTTTGGGGGCCCTTTTTTTGGCATACAATTCACATAGCTGCACTGGGATATTCACAGCAACCCAATTACAGTGAAAAGAAGGCAATGAAAGAATTCTTTGAGTCGCTCCAAATCTTGATTCCATGCCCGATTTGTCGCGAGCACTATACCTCCCATATGCTCAAAATGCCTATTGGACCCTCGCTTGACTCTCGTAAAGACCTATTTCGCTGGACGATTGACCTTCACAATGACGTAAATACAATGCTTGGAAAACGGAGTTACACGGAGACGGAGGTCCTTCAATATTATGCAAGGCTCGGCGCAAGAGGCAGGAGTCCCGTGGTGACTGCAGAGGATTTCATGGAGGCTGACCAACAGGCAATTCTGAAAGGTATTATTGCAGGAGTGGCGGTATCAGCCGTGGTAGGAGGCATTCTGTATTTTAATTTACCCAAGCACAGTTAGAATGCCCGTCTCAGACGAGGACTTATTTGAGGGTGTTCAAATCCTCAAACAAGCCGTACATACTGCCAAAGTAACTGGAGTGAAAACATCCATCATTTTATAAATTATATATGGCGTTTTAAATATAAATGTATAGTATAATATGCCTCGTGAGTTAAAGGATGTCCCCATGAAATCATATCTTTCTACAGCCCCTTTTAATAGCTACTTTTTTACTTATACAACCTCTTCCCCCCCTCCTACTTATAATAGAGTAGGTGTTCTATCTGCAAATGTTGCGGGAGCTACTTCTATTACTTGCCCTGCTGGACGTGTTCTTCGCGAGAATGGTCGCAGGCTATATCCTAGTGCTCACCCTGGTGTTACTACTCTTATGGTAGGTGTCTTTGATAATCAGTCTATGTTATCTGGATTCATCGACCCCAATTCCCCGGTCTTTGCTATTTATAGCACTGACCGCCCTGGTTATCTCAAGGATGCTGTAGACCCGACTGGTCTTCTAACGGACCAGGGCCCCCCTGTTAGGACTAATGGTGTAATATCTTCCAGAGTTGTTTCGGTAGGGGTTCTTACTGGAGCAGGAGCAACACTCGATCTAGCCACTGGAAGAGTCTTTACATTTACACTGCCAGCTACTGCTGTATCTACTGTAGTATATGTATCTCCATCGCCACCTTTACAGGGTGTACTTATCAATCTAATAATTACTGGAGGCACTGGAAGTTTAAGTTTTTCATCGACTTTTAAAACTTCTGGTGGTATTTCAATAAGTGGAACTAATACAATTACCATGACATTTGTTTCTGATGGAACATACTTATGGGAGACATCTAGAACTGGAAATCTATTTTAATAAACTGGTCAGTCTTAATATATTCTATAGTAGAAATGCCCGTCTCAGACGAGGACTTATTTGAGGGTGTTCAAATCCCCAAACAAGCCGTACATACCGCCAAGGTGACTGGAGTAAAGCAGGTAGTGCTAGAGCCGAAACTCACCGAAGACCAACTCAAGGCTCGCGAAGGCACCTATTTCAGTGAAAAGGACGTAGATACTATATTTGATACCGATGTGGATGTCTATGCGAAAGACCCGGATGCGCCTGGTGGCAAAAAGCTTCTAGCCCGACTCCGTAAGAATGTCATTCCACATGACATAATAAAGGTTGCCTGGAAGAACTTCTACAACGCGGCATCTGCGTCCAGAAATCGCGGTGCGGCTGCGGGTCCCATTGACTTGAAAAGCCTTTATTGGAAGAAGCGGAAGCCCACGGAAATCTCTGGTCACTCTGCCAGGTACTACGAGAACGGAAAGGTCAGTAAGATGCGTGTCAATAACAATGTGTTCAGCAGTGTTCTTGGATACTTTGAGAAGACGCCATTTATGAAACTCCCCTGCCGCTTGACGTCATATACCCAAAAATACTTTGAGCAATACAAGGCGGGTATTCCGTATATTGAGCAGATAGATGGTCTCTTTAAAAGGCTAGTTCCAGAACGATATGCGGTACAATACAAGCAAGCCCATGCAAATCCAAGTTTCCAAATCGCAGATACGGCATTCTCTTCCGTCACTATGAATCGCAATTTCCGCACAGGTCTTCATATGGATGACGGAGATATGCGAAAGGGTTTCGGAAACCTGTCAGTGATTGAGAGAGGAAAGTACCACGGGGGATATACTTTGTTCCCTAGATATAAGGTTGGATTTGACTTGCGTACGGGCGACTTCTTGGCCATGGATGTACATGAATGGCATTGTAATACGGAAATGCGTGAGAGTGCCGAGGATAAAGAGTTCAATAAGGCTCTACCCAAGGTCTATTTGAATGACGTGGAGACTGGTACGCAGGGCGTTGATAAGAATTATAGCCGTCTCTCATTCGTGTGTTATTTACGTGAGAAGCTGGTAGTCTGTAAGGCAAGTGAGTCAAAGACATACTATAAGCGTATTGGCTACGACCCTAAGAAGCAGACACTGAGAAAGCACGGGACTAAACCAGAAGGCAGTAAAAGGAAAACAAGAAAGAAGAAGACTGGTCTATGGTAGATGGACTCTGAACGCGCAAAGTCGGCAGCAGAAGCAATTAAAGCCGCCCAGACACTTGCGAAAAGTATGAAGATAAATGTGAAACCAGGTTCTACACAAGGTCCAGGGCAAACGACTAAAATACAGCCATCGGGTCTTCCAGAACCTATTAAAGGCAGTGGATTGATGGGTGTATTTATGTATTTTGTTGCTGGTCTTTTAGTTCTTGGCATCATACTGATGCTAATAGACTACTGGTTGTATCCTATATTCAAACGAACTCCTGGGTCTCCTGGATTTGTATTGATACCCGGCACTGATAAATCTGACCCATTTTGGGATACATTTAAGGAAGTAGGTAATATCAAAATCGGAGCACCACCGAAAAAGGATAGTTCTCAACCTACTGCAGTACAGTTATCAAGTACTACGATTGAAGGTCAGAATAGCTACAGTCTAACGTTGGATGTATTTATAGCCGATGAATACCCACAACAGACTATTAAATCGCATAAAGATGTTCAACGCACATTTTTCTTAATGGGTTCCACGGTCACCACACCATCTATGACAATAAGCCTGGATAACGAGAAAAATACGGTATATATTAATGTCTATGACAATAATGCGAGAATTCAAACGGCCGTCTTAGATAACGTGCCTATCCATACTCCATTTAGAGTTGGTGTTGTAAAGACGGCCTACGCAATGGAGGCATATCTGAACGGCCTTCTGGTAAAAACTGTACAATTGCGAAGTAGTTATCTGGATCCTAGTACGGGTGATACTATATTTGCACCTTCCAATATCATATATATACCGCCTTCACAAGGAAAGGGTCCTTCTCCTGCCCCGATTAGTTTGGCAGCAGGTATAAAGGTATTAAACCTTCGTTTATTTGGTCAAGCAATTCAACCAAGCGAAATGCGAGCACGCATGGATGATTTAACATCACCTTCCACGTTTGGTAATAAGAAAGATAATAATACGATATCAGGCATACTTGATGAATTCTTCGCATAACAAGATTCTTATATGGCTGATTCTTAGATGAGGTTTCTGTGGTTCTTAGCAGCGATAGTCCTTTTAACATACGGTGTTTATTACGGCGTACGTTATGTTGCGCTTCCTAAGCCCCCAATGCAAGTTGGCCCCGAAAAAATGTCACTTTCAAAGAAAATTCAAGTGGCGGATAGTGAGAAATTAAAGGCGTCGTGGTATAACACGTCCGGGTCAACGCTGTTATTCTATATTTCCCCAAAAATTATGGATCGTACTGGGGTAGTCGGTAATGAATATGTTACGGCAGTTCAAATTGGCTCTAAAGAGTCATTGAAGATTTTAATAGCGCCCGACGCAGGAAGAGGTAGTATGTTGGCCCCCGCCATTCTAGAAGTCTTTATAAGTGGAGAACAGCAATCTGAAATCATAGATATATCAAATATGCCTCTACAGTCTTGGAGTTTCGTAGCAATAGTGAAAGAGGGGCGTAAATTCAATATTTATGTGAATGGGGTCTTATCTGCCTCACATACCTGTACGGCAATGCCTGATTATGATGAAACCCAGCCACTTTCGATTGGTGATAAGAAACTTGGTGGTACAATTGCCTTAATGAGTCTTGCCCCTTATGCCATGCAGCTTGACGACATTCAAAGCATTGCTAGAGAGACTATGGACACCGATAATAAACCATATTTGACCTCTGAATTACCCATGTTACCAGAATTCTCATTACCAGCAATTACGGGATTTTTCACATGCCCCGGTGGAAATTGTGATAAAAATATAAAACCAGGTCCGTTTAATAAATGGACATCAATATATGCTTGAAACTTTTATAGGTAGTTGTATTAGAATTAAATGGATAGTGGAGCATCTTCAGGTGGTGCGTCTAACATGGTATTCGTAGCCTCAGTATTTGTGATTCTGGCGATTGCCTTATATTACTTCTACAAGTGGTTGAATGGTTCTGATGAACAGAAGGATATGGTTATATATACTTCACCTGATTCCGGCTTGCCTGGTAAAAGTGATAAAGTTGTGAGGTTTGGCACTACTAATTCCGATATCCCACCTCTCTATGAGGGCGGTGAGTACTCAGTTAGTACCTGGGTCTATATTACTAACTGGGGTGTGAATAAGGGTTACAATAAGCCCTTCTTAACCTTGACTGGTGGAAGTGGTCAGGGCGGCTACGCAACAATGATAATGTATCTTGGACAGAATGTTAATAAGCTTGGTATCCGTGTGAGCACGGAGGATAACAAACTCACGAGCGCCAAGTTGGAACATATCCGACCTGTGACTGGAAATGGCTATGGTGTTTCTCCCTACACCGATGCGGCAGGCGACTTTAAGAAGTGTGATATTGAGAGTATTGACATGCAAAGGTGGGTAAATATCACGGCAGTGCTGAATGGACGTACACTTGATGTTTATATTGATGGTAAGATGACGCGTAGCTGTGTTCTGAATGGGATGTTTAAGGTGGACGGTGATTCTCCTGAACTAATGTTGGGTGGCCCCTACGGCTTCGGTGGTATTATTGGCCAGACGGTTGCTGCCAATTTCGCATATTCCCCGGACCGCGTCTACAAGATTTACCAGAACGGTCCTCTGGATACCTCCATCTTGAGCAAAATAATCGGCATTTTTAATCCGGCACAATATTCCTTTTCCATTAAGCGTAATGGTCAGGAGATTGTATAATTTAAATATTAAGCGCTAGTAAAATGATAAAACAGTTATTTACTGTCTTATCATTTTTCATATAGTTGATAGATAGAAGGTCATGGATGTATCTAGCATGGTGTCTGGGTCCGACCCATTATCACAAATCTTTACGGCGATTGCTATAGTAATCCTGCTGTATATTGCAATGGGTACTGCAGAATACATGTACAAGTCATTTATGGCTATGTGGAAGGATCGTGTTGAATTATTCCCCAATACCTACGTATCCGGTAATAAGATGTATACTGCCCTTCAGAATCCGTATAACCCAGATGCAAAGACTGTGAATTTTTCTGAGAACCAGCGTTCCGGCATTGAATTCAGTTATTCTATGTTCATCAAGATTGAAAGTCATACATTCCAGAAAAATGAAAAGAAACTCTATCACATCCTTCATAAGGGCTACAGTCAAATGTTCCCTTTGATGGGCCCGGGTATTTTTTGCTGGGGGGATAAGAACTGCTTGCGCATCTATATGAATTGCTATGATACTTGGGATAATTGGACGGATATTGAGAATATCCCTGTGGATAGATGGTTTCACCTTGTGGTGCAATGTAGGGGGAATACACTCTATATATATCTGAATGGTAATTTGAAGCAAAAGGTCAAGCTCGCGGGAGATACTCCTCCCTATCAAAACTACGGGGATGTCTATGCCTTCAGTACGAGGAAGATGACCTTATACAAGAATCAGACGGATTCATTGGCTAGGGACCCAGAATTTGTTGATACGGGGGTAGACAATGTTACTCCTCAGACGAGTTTGAGTTTTGATGGGCCTATCAAGGGCATGATTAGTCGCGTAAATTATTTCAGTTACGGTTTGTCCTATAGTGAAATCCAGGCATTGATGAAGGAGGGACCTTCAAATAAGATTACAGTGGATTCAATTGACACTAGCATGTCAGGCTATTTGGCTGACACTTGGTGGTCAACGGATGGTACGCGTATGTAAAGTCTAAGTATGTGCGGAGGTCTAAAATTATATCTCTTCTTGTTTCGCAGTAGCAAGAAGAGATAGAATGGCTGGTGGCGGTTTATACATTTTAGTTGCCTACGGCTCGCAAAATGTAATTCTTAGCGGGAACCCAGATTTCACGTTCTTTTATACAGTTCTCAAAAAATACAGTCACTTCTCGTTTGAATCTGTGACTATTCCGTTGGAAGGTCCGCAAGAGTTGTTTTTTGATCAACCAGTGAAACTACGTGCTAAGATTCAGCGTGTGGCAGATTTGTTGACAGATTTGTTTTTTACTTTTAGCTTGCCCGATATATACAGTAAATTCAATACGGTGAGAAGTTCCCAGTTTGAGTTTCAGTGGGTCCGATATATTGGGGCTCAGATTATTCAAGATGTATCCTTTTTTGTGGGTGGTACTCTTGTACAACAGTTTGATAGTGATTATATTATTTCGTCTGCATTTATGGATCAGGATGAGACACAGTATAATAAATGGCAATCACTCGTTGGAGATGTTCCCGAATTGTATGATCCAGCCAATGGAAAGTATGCCGGGATCGTGAGTAGTAATAGCAAGAGAACTACAGGAATGTATCCAAATGTCTATGCGGACCCTACGGTGACTGGTCCACAGAACAATTTTCCGTCAATTCCTGGGCGTGATATTACGGTACCACTTGGCCTCTGGTTTTCACAGAGCCCTGCATTAGCCTTACCGCTTGTATCACTACAGTATCATGAATGTGAGGTTCAACTTACTTTGAGAGCGATTCAGGATTTATATACCGTGTTGGACCCGAATGGTTTCCGTGTGAGACCGTTGAATCAGGTGGTCGGGACTACGTTACAGATTGAATCGGGGAATGTGACATATTCAACAAATAATGAGGATGACATGTATATTCGCCAGTATTTAGTTGATGCAGGATATGATGTACCGGCATTAAATACATGGCCACTGAACCCACGCATTCAGACTACGCAGGTTTATTTAACAGATGAAGAAAGGACGACCTTCGCTACGAAACCGCTGAATTATATTGTGAAACAGATGACTAAATACACATTTCCTAGTAATAATTCACGACAACTTTTTGAACTATTCACACACAACCCTGTACCCCGTATTATTACAATACCTAGAAGAAGTGATGCCACGCCGAATTTGAATGCTTGGACTAACTACACGAATTGGTGGCAATATCCACAAGCACCCTTTATTCCCACGAATTCACCAATTCCTGGGGGTAAAGCATCATCGGGTCTGAATGGTATAGGAACACAGCAGGATATTATTAGACAAATGCGAGTGCTATGTGACGGGAATGAACTTCAGGAAATTAAACCCCTCCAGTACTTCAATGAGTTATCTTCTTGGAAGTATGCGACGGGCGTGCTTCCACCCGGATTGGCAATTTACAGTTTTGCTCTTGATTCATCTAAGTGGATAAAACCCAGTGGTACTCTCAATACGAGTAGAGTGCGGAAGTTCCAATTAGACGTTGATGTATGGCCTCTTACAACGAATACCAATTACTTATATGATTTTGTTGTCTATGTGGAAAGTCTGAACTTCTTTGTGGTGGAAGGAGGTATGGGGGGTATGAAGTATGCGACGTAAGACGGCAAAAAATTGAACTGGATGACTGGTGTTAGGTTGGTACACAACAAGAATGCCGAGAATATCTGGAAATAGCAAACTTGATATTGCTCTTAGAGAACGCGGGCTTTATAAAACGTATGTTATAGAGGGATCTGGAAAACAACTTCGTTTTATCTGTCTTGATATAAATAAGTATCAGAATCTAGATACTGGGGAAATTTATACATGCGCTCGTGATATACTTCTAGCACATGCAAAGTTACATCAAGGTCCTGGAATAGGATATGGTCTGAATTACTTTACAATTACTAGTGGTCCAGATAGGGGTAAGAAGCTTTCAGAAGTTTAATCCCGCTTCTTCTGTGTAATACGTCTATCGGCAATACGAATCTCTGGAAATCCAGACTTCCGTGTTGGATTTGATTTAACAAACTCAGGGTATTTTTTAAGAAGAGCCTTTACTGCGACATGTTGATGTTTTAGTCTATTCCGTGTCTGCATACCCCCTGGCTCTTTATAGTACGCAGTCTTAGGAGACACAAAATTAAGACGTACTACAGAACCGTCTTTTACAAAGAATTTGAGAGTCCTCTCATAATCCTCTTTTTCACTTCTGTCTAAGTGTATTTCCGACCCTGGATTGAAACAACCCCAGAAACTTCCAATATTGAACTTCAAATCTGTTGAGACAGTGGGCTTCATGAAGAATCCATTGGCGCTGGGATAGACTCCCCAGAAACGACAGTTGGCTTTTTTACACTCTGCGAATCCACGCTTTATAATATCTTTAAGACTCCGGAGTGGTCGTTCATGGCGCTTTACAGAGCCATCATACTCAATAAATGACCGTATATCATCATCACAGCAGACAAGTGGTGTGCCTTTGGGGAAATGTTCAAAAATCCAATTACGTACTTCAGCTAATCCTGGAACACCGACGAGAATCTCGCCATATGTCTTGGGGTCTAAGACTGCTTCATATTCGGCCTTCTGCTCTTTATCGGCCACTACGACGAATATCTTATCCTTGGGAATCTTGTATTTGTGTAATACGGCAAGTGTCTTGTCACGGCAGCCCTCTGGCCTTTTGTATGATGGAATCACTACAGAATAGTCCATCTCCTAGTATAATGCGATATATTTTAATAGTACGAAAGTTTAGAAGTATTGTAGATGGGAAATACGCTAACACTTTTAAGCAATAAGATAAATCATACGATATATACAAATTTAAATGATCCAGAAGCCGAGGCTTACGCAAAAGAGCAGGCTAAAAAGGCAGAGCAGGATAAACTAGTCGCAGAAAGAAAAGCATTGGCTGATAAAAGTCAAGCAGAGAAAGATAAGGCCCTCGCTAAGAAGCAGGAAGAAGACGCAGTAAAGGCTGAGAGAAGTACATTTAAACCGATTAAGCACACAGGAGGTCTTGTGGCAAAGAAGTCAATAGACATGTTTTGGTCGCTCTTAGTTATATTACTCGCATTATATGCAGGAAGTATTTCGGCAAATAAAGCAATTGGTTACAATATACCCTTTCGGTTATTTAGTTTTTTATACGGTGTAATATTATTTCCGCTTGTCTACATAATGTTGATAATTGACATGTATAGAGGTACTACAAAACATATGCATGCCTTTTTGCCTCTTATGAGATACCCTAAGCCAATGTGGAACGGTGAAATGTGGAATGGTCCAAGTGGGTGGATTGAACGCGTATTTTGGGGACCGTTTTCATACACTGATGATGGGTCAGTAACTTTGGATGCTGCGCGAGAGGAAGTAAAAAATTTATATATCAATGCTGCGGGTGCTACGGCTACTATTGTAGGCGCATTAACAGCTGTGGCCGGTGCTTCAAAGGTGGCAAGTAAATCTGCTCCTAGTACACTCTCTGTAAAACCTGTGCCTAACCCTCCAATTACATCTACAGCTACCCCCCTTCCAACTACCCCCCTTCCAACTACCCCCCTTCCAGCGTCAGCTAAATCATCACCTCCTGCAACACCTCCTCCATCACCTCCTCCATCACCTCCTCCATCACCTCCTCCATCACCTCCTCCATCACCTCCTCCATCACCTCCTCCATCACCTCCTCCATCACCTCCTCCATCATCT